>ERZ779669.24-NODE-24-length-90489-cov-8.450163_pt1 | contig 90489 bp, 66 predicted proteins | sample MGYA00511372_ERZ779669 | MGnify/ENA primary metagenome ERZ779669 (study PRJEB29588, sample SAMEA1967891) | human gut metagenome | biome: human gut; feature: human-associated habitat; material: faeces | place: Denmark | collected 2008/2010 ... | reverse complement strand
CATAATCAATCTCAATATCACTGTGCATTTTTAGAATCTTCATTACTGATGATTTTACCTTGAAAGGAAAAACAACTAGTTTTGAATCTGTTGTAAAATCATCAAAGATTATACAAGGAAGATTTGAGCATATCCCTGTCGCTTCATTGGTGTAACCAATTATAAAAGACTTACCTGCTGTTAAGACTGGTATTGAGTAGGAATCATCATAAGCCGTTGAATTTATAATATAAGCAGTAGGTTGTTCATAATCTACAACTTATTCAAGCCTGCACATAGCCCATCCTTCAGACAACTTCTTATCATGTTCGATATATTCTCTTATATTGTTACTGTATTCATTATAAATCAATGTAGTATGGTAACAAAATTCAAAAATCATTTGGCAAAGACTAATCTCGCCAAGAACACCGTTACATCGTATGTGTGGACGGTACAGTATTTCCTCAATCATTATGGAGAAGTAAACAAGAAGAACCTCTTGGCATATAAGGGGTACTTGGTGGAGAACTTTAAGCCACAGACGGTGAACCTTCGGCTGCAAGGTATCAATAAGTATCTGGAGTTTACGAAACAAGAAAAACTAAAAGTGAAGTTCGTAAAAGTACAGCAAAAGAACTTCTTGGAAAATGTAATCAGCGATGCCGATTATAAATTTCTCAAAGCACGGCTTAAAGCAGATGGATACGAAGAGTGGTATTTCATCGTGTGGTTCATGGCTGCGACTGGATCACGTGTTAGTGAGTTGCTCCACATTAAAGCGGAACACATCAAAGTGGGCTATCTTGATTTGTATAGTAAAGGCGGAAAGATTCGACGACTATACATCCCCAAGAATTTACGGACAGAAGCAGAAAAATGGTTGAAAAGTCAAGGCTTGACATCAGGCTATATCTTCCTGAACCGTTTCGGACAGCGTATTACTACTCGTGGAATCGCTTCCCAACTCAAGCATTTTGCCGAAAAATACGGAATGAATAAGGAGGTGGTTTATCCTCATTCATTCCGTCATCGTTTTGCCAAGAACTTCCTTGACCGCTTTAACGACCTTGCTTTACTTGCCGACCTCATGGGGCATGAAAGCATAGAAACCACTCGTATCTATCTTCGTAGAACTGCCAGCGAACAGCAGAAGATTGTGGACAAGGTTGTAAATTGGTAAGTCCATCTCCTTAGAGGCTAGCCCTACGCCTCTAAGGAATTTTCTATATAGTCAAGTTGCTCAAATAATTTTTCAATTTTTGCGACTATGCGTTGCTGTTCTGCAAGGGGAGGAACCGGAAATATCGTATCTGCAACTTTATCAGAATTTAGATTTGTAACGACTCCACCACTTGCAACATTAGTAAATTGTTCGAAAGCAAAAGAAGATGAAAGTAGATGGTACAAGAAGTCTGATGTATACACTTCTCCAATTGGAGAGATAACCAACCAACCGTCATGTATACAACCATCCACATTTAATATATATGGTCGACCAAAGCTCATTGAATTTGTCAAAAGAAAATCTCCTTTATGGACAAATCTTGATTTTTTCATACCTTCAGGACGGATTTTTTCTTTTACTGAGTCAATATACTTTCCTTCCCTTGTTGTGTCGCCAATCTTAATCCAGTTGATTCCATTTTTATCATCGGTTAGGTAATCTTTTATTGGTCGAGGAGAACCACCTCTGGCTATATTGTTTATATCTCCCAACCTACTCCAACACCATGAGTTTGGTATCTCAAACGGTCTCTTCCCATACTGTCCGTTATCACAAGTGATTTCTGCCTTCGGATTGATACGCTTTAGCAACTCAGAAGCGGGTTCTTCATTTAGGTCTTGCTGTACAAGTTTACCTTGAATAGCGAGATCAAGAATTTTATTCTTTGCCTGTTTTATGATAGCCTGTAGGTCATATTTGTTTTCTTCTACTTTGTCTATCAAAGTAAACAAATGTTCCATTTCTATAATGATACGCTGTTGCTCTGAGAATGGAGGAAGTGGTATTTGTAAAGATAACAATAACTCTCGTTTCAATCCAGGTATTAATCCATTGGCTTTTGATATTATATCTTCTATGTTATGCTTTACAACGGCTTTTATGTATTTAATATTGATATAATTTGTATATGCCCTTACCGCTTGTATCTGACGAGCTATATGAGCTGTGCCAATATTGTTAATAGCCATCTTTCCAACACCAGCACCTTTACATACTACGAGTAAATCGTTTATATATGAAAAAACTGAGGGGAATTCTGTCCATCTATTTATAACTAGTTGTTCATTTTCAATATTGCTGGCTCCAATAATATAAGGAACACCTGAAACATTATTATTATATTTTTCTGGTGGAAAATCTTGCCCAGAAACAAGTTCTAAAATTTCCTCTACAGTCGTCCAAATCCAATTATCCGGCACATTAAATGGCACATTCTCATAATGGGGCATATGTATACTAATTTTATAATAACAAACCTCTAAAAGTAAGAACAATAAAAATTTCCTGAAGTCATACAACCTAGAAGAATAGTTTTACATATAATAAAATCAAAATTTTTAATAGTTATCCCTTCCACCAAAGATAAATCCCAATCCTGATTTGCCAGCCGCATTTATTTCTTTTTTCAGGAGAATTTTCTTTATGGCTATCGCCATGAAAATTCACCTGAAAAAGAATGCGGCGGCAAACGGATTAGAATTAAAGGAAAGATTACAGGGATTAACTGCGACCGACGTGACGCATAGCCGTAAACCAAAGGAGGCTATCCTTATATTCCATATATGGCCTCACAAATGCTGTGAAAATACACTTTCCCAAATAACAAAACATAGTCTGCTTATAAAATCCCGAAATAAGACAGGGATTTCAACTCCCTCTGATCTGCATAGTCCTGTGGCTTCGCTATGACATCTGATGTCATATTATGAACTTTGATGATAATCTCTTGTATTCCACAGCCTTCTATTCTATTTTTACCCAACAACTTAAACTAATGATTATGGAGATAGTGAATATAGAAGCCGGCGCATTTATGGAAATGAACAACATATTGTTCAAAATAGAAAAACAATTGAAAGGATTGAACTTTTCCAAATCTGAACTGAATGAATGGTTGGATAATCAGGATGTATGTATTCTTATGAATATATCAGACAGAAAACTATTGTCTCTAAGGCAGAAAGGGCTAATCCCTTTCAGTCGTATAGACAGAAAAGTATATTACAATAAAGAAGATATTCTAAACTATATGAAGAAGAACCTCAAAACACATACTAATAATGGAAATGGGACAGATGGTATTGAATAAGGATAGTAATGAGGTTAAAAGATTTATTGAAGTCATGGAAAGTATATCCAAAATGTTGGATACAAACTCTTTAATCTACAGACCTATATTGGACGGGAACCGCTATATTACAGAACAGGAGTTATCTAAAGTTCTCAAAATTACAAAAAGAACACTCATTGAATATAGAATGAATGGTAAATTGCCCTATTACAGAATAGGTGGAAAGATTCTATATAAGGAACAGGACATTATAGAAATATTGGAAAGAAACAAAGTATTAGCATTTGAATGACATTTCTTAAATCGCTAATAATCAAAAACTAAACTTCATGCAAATAACTTGTAACTACTCTAAATAATTATATAAACATTTGGAGGAATAGAACCGAACACTTACCTTTGTAAAGTCAAAGGATGAGTAACGAGAATCTATCGAAAATTAGTGAATTTGGCATATGGCTGATTCAGTGGTTCGGGGATTTTTCCAAAGATATTAAAGTGTTGCAAATTAGGACTTTGAATAGTATTATTCGATTCCTGGTGGCACCACTTTGAAGAAAAGCAAAAGACAGTAAAATCCTGATTTCCAAGCGAAAGCGGGATTTTTTGTTTTCCCCAGGCACGCAAAAAACGGCAAAAGCTGCAAATTCTGCGGTTAATTATTCGCATGAATATCTTAACAGTTTCTACCTCAATCTCCGAATCATAAGAAACACCCATCAGTCGCCTATTTCCTCGCCATCCATAGAAGTTAGTACAGACTCTATTGAAAGGGAAAAGGCCAAACGGCTATGCCGTTTCGGACAGAATTTCCCTTTTTCAGAGCGTATTCATCCCGCGAACCTTTTCCCTTTTATGAATGAATGTCAACGGCAGCGGAAACAAGCGACTGACGGAAAAGTCAAAAAATAAAAAATCAAACAGCATATAGATAGACATTAAAATTACGTCCGATTCTATATGCTGTTCTTATCACCCAAAGAAGAATCTTTTTTAGCAATGCAATAAAATGAACAGACGGGAAACTGCGCTCCCTCTAGAAAAATCAATCCATTTTTTCTACAACCAGCCAATCCCCGCCTTTATCCGGGTCCCCCACACTTGAGTATTCCTTCAATTTTCAACCTGGCGATATGCTTCTCCACGGCTGTGGAGATTGTACCGTACCTATCCGTCCGGCAAGGAAAGCTGCGCTGAGTGTATAGTTCTTAGGATACGAGAACCTAATCTATTGTTGTTCCCTTTTTCGATTTCCAGTAGGCTATGTGCTTCGGACTTCCCACAATCTGCGCCGTATAGATTCCGGTGTGTCCTGAAAACAGATAGGATGCCACACAGGCGACTCCCAAATAGATTCCTGCCTCTACGCCAAAAAGTTCAATGCCCATGAAGGTACATGCAATAGGCGTATTCGTTGCTCCGGCAAATACCGCCACAAAACCAATACCAGCCATGAATGACAACGGCAGCGGTATAACGGCAGACAAGGCACTTCCCAAAGTCGCCCCGACAAAGAAAAGAGGTGTAACTTCACCCCCTTTGAATCCGACACCGATGGTAAACGTGGTCAATATCAGCTTGAGCAGGAAATCATACCACATCTGGGTTTCAGAAAAGGAGTTTACAATCACCGGCACACCAAGTCCGATATATTTGGTAGTTCCCATAATCCATACGCATAAGGCGATACATATTCCTCCCAACAGCGGACGAAACGGTGCATAAGCCACATACTTCTTTGCCGTCCTGCTCCAGAACTCAATGGAACGCGAGAACAGTCTTGCCGTCAGTCCGAAAAAGACACTGGCCAGCAAAACCCACAGCAGGATATCCACCCCCAACCCCGGTACCTGAGTTATGTGGTATACTGTATGTTTGATACCCCAGGCATGACAGGCATAATTCGCAAAAAATGAAGCCAGGAAAATGGGAAGTATGGCATCATATCTCATTCTGCCTACAATGATTACTTCCAGGGCAAATACGGCTCCTGCGAGGGGAGTCCCGAAAACAGACGCAAATCCGGCACCAATACCTATTTGTATCATTATCTTTCGGTCGTATGGGTGCATTCGGAAGATGCGCGACATAAAGTCCGCAATGGCCCCTCCCATCTGCACACCTGTACCTTCACGACCGGCTGAACCACCGAACAAATGGGTCAGCACAGTTCCAATATAAACAAGTGGAGCCATTTTGAACGGGATGATATTATGGGCACTGTGTATCTCTTCAATCAGAAAGTTGTTCCCCCTCGCGGCTGTCCCGGCAAAATAATGATAAATCAAACCGATCACCAGTCCCGCCAGAGGCAAAAGCCCTATTATCCACAGATGACTCTCTCTGTAATCCGTAGCCCAATTCAGTGAAGACAGCAATAATGCCGAAGCGGAGCCTATCAATGCCCCGGCCACCGCAGTAATCAGTATCCACTTAAGAATATACCCGAAAATAACCTGTTCGAACCTCACCCGGTAAATGTAGTTTTTAATTTTCTCTTTCATATATCTGTCAAACAATAAAAACAAGTCAAAAGAGAGGAACAATGACAGATAATGACGGAAGAACACGCAATAATTCCTGCCAATTCTCGTCAAAGAACCAACTCACACAGGAACTATCAGCTTTTCAGCGGTTTATAACAGGGAAGTCCCATTCCCTTTCTCTAAGAGAGCGCAAAAGTAGCATTTTTCCATACGTCTTGCAAACATTGTTCCCCGAAATTGCTACAATTTGCTCTCTAACGTGAATGTCAGACTCAGAAAAACCGCTCATAGAAGTCCACCCAGACTCCATTCAAGGGGAAATATGCTTTGGGCACTCCATCCCCTCCATATATCACCCAATATTAATCCCATAGGCCTCATCCACGCCCTCGATGCTGCCGATGAGGGTGATGACATTATCCAGTTCGTTTCTGGAATGTACCTTGAAATCCACGTAACACTCCACAATGCGGTCTATCGTTTCGGTGTGCAGGCAATCGATTGAAAGCCGGAGCTTATCCGTGATGCACTCCACCACATCGCTGAGAATATGATACCGGTCTACCCCTCGAATCTGAATACGTACAGGATACAAGAACTGATTATCGGCTTCGAGGCTGACAGCCACGATGGAGTCACCTTGCCGGGAAGCCTGCCGGATGGCAGCCGCACAATTCCGGGTATGCAGGGTAATCTTCCCGCTTTCATCCTTAAAGCCAATCACTTCATCCCCCGGTAACGGATGGCAACAAGCACATCGGATGTATTTCAAGACCGGCTGGTCATGAAAGAACTGACGCAGATACCGTTTCGCCTTGTAAGTCTTGACACAATCCAGCCAGTCCTTGTCGGGTGTGGACTGGGAATCTGTCCCTATCTCCACACAATCACCACGATGCAGTTCCGTCTTTACAGACGACAACTTCCCGTTGATTCTGGCATACATCGCCTGGTCACCTCCCTGGCCGTCAACCTCGTAGGCAAAATCGAGGGCAGTAGCCCCTTTCGGAAGAATGATTCCTTTTCCTTCGGTAGTGAACACCATGATGTCATCATTATAGAAAGAAGAAGTCACCCCGTCCATGTAATCCATCTCGTCGTTATAGGCCACATCCTGAAGCACGGACTTGAACTTATCCAGCCAGGCTTTCAAGTTCGATTCGGTACGTTCTGCGGCACAACCCAACCGGGAGTTGCGGACCATTCGCTCGGAGGAAATATGAATTTCTTCCCAGCTCCCGTTCTCGCACAACAGCTTCAGGTGGAAACTTTGGTAACCATTCTCCTTGGGAGCGTTGATGTAGTTGGACACACTGCCCGGCTTTTCCTTAAAATGATCGGTCAGTACGGAATAGATTTGCAGGCTGATTTTCTTCTCCTCCTGCACATCCGCAGCCTCATAGATGATACGCACATAGTGTTTGCCGTCGACATGCTGGAAGTCACATTCCATGCTGTTCATTTTCCGCCAGATATTATAAGGCATACGGTACCTGATTTCGGTTCGGGCCTGAATGTGATTTTCCTTCAAAAAGGCCTCCATCTTGCGCAGGAAACTATTGATGCGATCCTCATTGTCGATTTTCTCTTTTTCAATGAGTTCTTTCAGCAGATAATACTCTCTCGGACACCGGAACCGGAAAGAAAGATTCTCCAGTTCGGTCTTTACATGATACATGCCTAGACGGTTGGCCAACGGGGCATAGAAATAGTCCGTTTCTCCGGCGATTTTCATCTGCTTGTCCGGACGCATGCTTTCCAGGGTACGCATATTGTGCAGACGGTCGGCCAGCTTGATCAGAATGGCCCGCACATCAAACTGTACGGAAGCCAGAATCTGCCGGTAGTTGTCTATCTGCTGCGACTGGTCGTACTCTGCCTTCTTCTGTTTGGTGACCACGCCTACCAGAAAAGCCACATCGTCGCCAAACCGTTCCCGGATGTCATCCAGGGTGTAGGGCGTATCTTCCACCACATCGTGCAGGAATGCCGCCATAATCGGATTGGCTCCCAGTTCAAACTCTTCGGCCACAATGCGGGCCACGGCTATGGGATGAATGATGTACGGTTCCCCGCTTTTCCGCTTCTGCCCTTTATGGGCTTCTTTTGCCAGCTGATATGCAGCCACGATGCGTTTCATCTTTTCGGGCGACATTCTGGACTCCAGATTCGAAAAGAGTCCCTGTACCGACTGGTCCAATGCATCTGCATTTACTTCCATATTCCCATTGTTTTTCACCATATTCTATCCCTCCATTTGTTCTGTCATCTTGCCGAGATACGCCTCACTCTTACTCGACTGTCCTTTTCCCCCGCAAACCACAGTCCTGCCTCGTAGCTATCGCATATCATCCTTTAAATCCTCAAACTCCTTGTTTCCACAAAGATACGAATTATTTTTACACAAAAAGGCCGGCACACAGCCAGCCTTTCATGATTTATTTTCCTCCTGCCGGAAGATTCTTCAGGAAATAATCTGTCATCGATTTCCGCAGGTGATAGGTAGTGCCTTCCCGCTCGTTGATGGCATGCGAGCGCATCGGATAAGACAGCTGATAGAACACCTTGCCGTGTTTCACCAGCTCGTTGACCAGCATCTCGCAGTTCTGATAGTGCACGTTGTCGTCGCCGGTGCCGTGAATGAGGAGCAGGTTTCCTTTCAAGCCTTCCACATACGAGATGGGCGAACCTTTGCGATAGCCTTCCGGATTGGCCTGCGGCGTGTTCATATAGCGTTCCTGATAAATGGTGTCGTACAACCGCTGGTCGGCTACGAACGCAATGGCAATGCCTGTGCGGAACACATCCGGATAGCGGAACATGCAGTTAAGGGTCTGGCTTCCTCCCCCGCTCCAGCCTGTGATGCCGATGCGGGAAGTATCGATGAACGGATACTGACGGGCCAAATCGAGGATTCCTTGTGCCTGATCTTGGGAAGCAAAGGTACCCACCTCACCATAGATGCATTTGCGCCATTCCCGTCCACGAGGGGCAGCGGCTCCGCGGTTATCAATGCTGATGACGATGTAACCCTGGTTGGCCAGGAACTGGTGCCACATATCGCCTCCCTGCCATACGTCCTGCACGGTCGAACTGGCCGGTTCGCCATACACGTCGATGATGACCGGATATTTCTTTGCCGGATCAAAATCCACCGGCTTGATCATGAAGGCATCCAATACCAAGTCACCGGAATGTGTCTTGACAAATTCCTTCGGGCGGAGCTGCAGCTGCTGATACTGTGCCAGCGCCTCCTTGTTGTCTTCAATGAGCGACAAGGTCTTGTGCGACGGCAGGGCCACCATCTCTATCCGCGGAGGAGTGACGGCATTACTGAAAGTATGCACGGCGTACTTCCCGTCGGGAGAGATATTGTATCGGTGCTGACCCTGTTCGTTCAACGGAGAAAGACGTTTCACCTCTCCCTTGCCAAACAGATTGGCTGAGTACAGATAACGCTGGGTATAGTTGTCCGGCGAGGCGATGAAATACACCAGTCCTTTTTTCAGGTTCATGCCCACCTGCTCAATCAAATCGAAATTGCCCTTCGTGATGGGCTGGATATCTTTTCCGTCACGGCTCACCCGGTAAAGGTGCCGCCATCCGTCCCGTTCACTCTGCCACGTAAAATACGTATTGTGCTTCAGCCAGGTCACCTGGTCGTTGGTTTCCACCCAGGCTGCATCCGTCTCGGTCAGAATATTTTTCGGCGCACCGCCTCCAATGGTCGCAATCCATACCTTGTTCGTATTCTGCGGACGGTTCATCTGCTGAATAAACAGGTCGTTGCTTTCCGGAATAAAGTCCATCCGCATGATGTAATTCTGACGGGGGTCACCCGGCAGGTCAATCCAAGTGGTCTCGCCTCCGGCAGCCGCCACATAGCCCACCTTGACAGCTGAATTGGTGGTTCCGGCCTTCGGATAAGGGAAGCGGATGATTTTCGGGTACAGGGAATCGACGTTGTTGATGATATCAAACCAGCCGGTACCTTCCGTATCGCTCTGCCAGTAGGCGATGTATTTGCCGTCAGGGCTCCAGCGGAAGCCGTCCCGGCAGAAGAATTCCTCCTCATACACCCAGTCGAAGGTTCCATTCACAATCGTACTGCTTCCGTCGTGTGTCAGCTGGGTGATTTTCCCATCGGCCACATTCTCCACATAAATGTTGTTCCCGCTCACGTAGGCCACCCGTGTCCCGTCGGGCGAAAACTTGGCAAACATCAGGCTGCTTTCCGGGAAATCTTTTCCCAGCTGCCTCAACCGGCCCGTTTCCCGGTCGAGTACCCAGTAGTCGCCGCGTGTATCGTAACGCCATACCCGCCTGGTATTTGTATAGACCAAGACCTGCTTGCGCGAAGCATCAAAGCTGAAACTCCTGACCGACAGGGTATCGGAAGTGCCCGGTTTGACAAACTGAGCAGCCGGTATCAGCACTTCCCGTTTGCCCTTTCCGGAGGCATCGTACGACACGATGTCGTATCCGCCTGCGGGATTCTTTTCTTTCTTCGAATACTTGCCTCCGTCGGAAAGCCAGTTTACCTGACTTCCTCCTTTCGTGACCACCAGTCCTCCGTTCACCACCTCTTCCAACGTGGGGATATGCTGTGCATATACCGAAAGGGAAGAAAGGCAACAAGCTATCAAAATCGACTTTCTGATATTCATTTGCATACTAATTTTAGTGTTTTCAAGAAATAATGCCTATTTTCCCGATAAAAATACAACATTTTTCACATAAACAGGCAAAATTTGGGCATAAAAAAACGCACTTGCGTTTCAACCTAAACGCAAGTACGTTTTACACAAAACTCTTTGACGTTTTCATTGAAACGCCTTTACGTTTTCCTCCAAACGCAAAGGCGTTTTTCCACGGGGCTTTTCCGACCCAAAATTTTCCTTAAAATTTCACCAGAATACGGAACACTTTTCCCGGATGAGCAGCCCATTCAGCCATGGCTTCCGCAGCTCCCTCGGGAGCTACGATGCGGGAGATAAGTTCCTCCGTCGGACAGTGACCGGCCTTCATGTAGTGAATCACGGCACGGAAATCGGCCGGCAATGCGTTACGCGAACCCCGAATGTCCAGCTCTTTCTGCACGAAATATTTTGTCTGGAACTCTACCCCGCTCTTGGCGTAACCGATGCATACCACGCGACCGGTAAAGCCCACTTCGTCGACCGCCATCACATAAGTGGCCGGACTGCCCACGGCTTCTATCACCACGTCGGCACCCATGCCGCCGGAATACTCCTGCACCCGCTCATGCACGTTCTCTGTCTGTGAGTTGATGACATACGTGGCACCCATTCTGCGGGCCAAGGCCAGTTTCTCGTCGTCCAAATCGACGGCAATCACCGTCGCGCCGCGCAAGGCCGCACGTACGATGGCCCCCATACCGACCATTCCGCAACCGATGACCATCACCAGTTCGTTGTCGACCACCTGTCCGCGCGACACGGCATGGAAGCCTACGCTCATCGGCTCAATCAGGGCACAATCGCGGGCAGAAATACCTTCCGCCGGAATCACCTTGTTCCAGGGAAGTACGGCATATTCGCACATCACTCCCTTACGCTGCACACCGAGGGTTTCATTATGCTCGCAAGCGTTCACCCGTCCGTTCCGGCATGAAGCACACTTGCCGCAATTCGTGTAAGGATTCAGCGTCACACTCATGCCTTTCTGGAAACTGTCGGGTACGCCCACCCCTACCGCTTCTATCACGGCACCGACTTCGTGTCCCGGAATGACCGGCATCTTCACCATCGGGTTCCGCCCGAGATACGTATTCAAATCGGAACCACAAAAACCTACATACTCAATCTTTACCAATATCTCCCCTTCGTGCAGTGCGGGCTTTTCAATCTCCACGACTGCCATTTGCTGGGGAGCTGCAATTTGAACAGCTTTCATTTCCTTCGTATTTTTTATTCTACATTTTTAATCCAACATCCGCCGTAATAAGCACAGCACTGCGGATGACACACAAATAACGCTTGTTTTTCACCGCATCCTGCTTTTTCGCTTATTCCGACATATTCTTGATATAAGGAAGTTCCGGCAACTCATGGAAACCGTAAAAACGACGGGCGTTCTCTCCAAGAAACAGGGATTTCTCCTCGTCTGTCAGTTCCTCTGACTTGCTCACGAAATCATACGACATCCGATACGTAATGGTCGTAATCGTACGCGGATAGTCCGAGCCCCACATCAGTTTTTCAAAGCCGACCAGATCGGCCGCCTCCCGGATGGCCTTTATTGCCCCCTTGAACGGGTAAAACTCGTCGTTGAACAGCCAGGTGATGCCGCCCGATTCGATACGCACATTCGGATGACACGCCAACTTAATCTGTTCTGTCCAACCGGGAGTGGTCACCATCCCGAAATGGCCGATGGCCACTTTCAGGTCAGGACATTCCTGAATCACCTCTTCCAACTCACCCACCTGCGTAGCCCCGTCGGCCATATCAATGGACAGCAAGACGCCGTGCTGCTCCATCAGATGGAACATCTGCATCATTTCCTCACAGTTCAGCCACACACGACCCTCTTTCAGCAACAGCCGCTGAGCCGGTATCTTGATGCCCCGGAACCCACGGGCAATGAGCTGACGTGCCTGCTCCAAATACCCCGGCTTGCGGAACTCGCACATACCGCACACAAAGAAACGATTAGGATAGCGGGTAGCGACCTCCGCCAGATAGTCATTCTGGAAACCGTCGATAAATTCCTGTGTCACCACTGCCGCAGCCACCTGCGCATAATTCATGTTAGACAGAAATACCTCGGCACTGTTCACTCCGTCGGTCATGAACGGGGGAAGCATCTGACGCACCTCCCCCATAAACAATGACCGCCCATTCTCCAGGGTACGGACAGGCAGCCCATCGACCACCGTATCCTGCTTCAACCACAAGTGAGAATGTGCATCTATGATTACCCCCATATACAACTCCTCCTTTATGAATTAGCCCAGCTCACGCGAAACTGGTCGCCGATGATTTCCCGCACTTCACGTACCAGTTCTTCATCCATCGGCTCCTCGATATACGCTACATTCTTCTTCACATTCTGCGGATTGGCCGTACTGAACAACGTCGTAGCAATCCGCGGATTGCTGACCGCATATTGCATGGCCAACTTCTCAATCGGATAATTTTTAGCCTTGCAATGTTCCATCGCTTTCCGGCAAGCCTCCACCAACGGCTGGGGCGCCGGATGCCAGGCCGGTACCCCTCTCTCCGTCAACAGTCCCATAGACAACGGAGAAGCATTGATGACACCGATACCTTTCGATTCAAAATAATCCAGGAAATCCAACAGCTTGTCGTCGCACAGGCAGTGATGGCAGAAGTTCAGCACTGATTCCACCGTACCCTCCGGCGCATGGTCAATCACCCATTTCAGGTTCTCCAGCTGAAGGTCGGTAATGCCCACATGGCCTACCACCCCTTTTTCCCTCAGTTCCACCAGGGCCGGCAGGGTTTCATTCACCACCTGATTCAGATCGGCGAACTCAATGTCATGCACGTTAATCAAATCGATGTAATCAATGTGCAGGCGTTCCATACTTTCGTACACACTCTCCGTGGCCCGCTTGCCGGAATAATCCCAGGTGTTCACCCCATCTTTTCCATAACGTCCCACCTTCGTGGAGAGGTAATACTTGTCGCGCGGAATCTCCTTCAAGGCCTTTCCCAGCACGGTCTCCGCCTTGTAGTGCCCGTAATAAGGAGATACATCTATAAAATTCATCCCCAAATCGATGGCCGTAAACACCGCCTCCAGGGCCTCTTTTTCTTTAATGTCATGGAACACTCCTCCCAACGAAGAAGCTCCAAAACTCAGGGCTGAAACTTTCATCCCCGTTTTTCCAATTTCATGGTATTGCATAGTTATTTTATTTAAGATTCATACAAATAAAACATTCGTTCCATCAACCGCCATTTTTCGGCCGAACTGCTGCCGGGCGCACATTCCTGAAAATGGGCCACGTGGTCTTCCCATTCAGCCTGACGGAGCAACTGGGCCAGACGTTTCATGGCAGTATCCCAGTCGAAATCCAGCGGCGTTTCCACAATCATGAACAGGCGGCTGCCGATGATATAAATCTCCATCTCCAGAATCCCGACCGACCGGATGCCTTCCCGAATCTCCGGCCAGGCCTCTTCACGACTGTGTATTTTCCGGTATTCCGCTATCAGCTCCGGATTGTTTTTCAAATCCAGTGTCTGGCAGTAACGTTTGACGGGCATTCCATATTCTTTTACGCGATATCCTTCTACTTTCCCCATTTCATTTTCACATTAATCATTTGATAATCTTCAGTACGGGAGCAATCTGGTTCAACGGCTGTGCCGGAAGCACCACTTGCAAGCCTTCTGCGTTACGGGTGAAACTGACCTTTCCATATCCCAATAATTCTACCCGCTGAATATCTCCTTCATAAAGTTTGCTGCCAGCAGCCAGCGACTTGACGGTCACTTTGCCATCTTCCGGCCAGGCCAGTACGGTGGCATACAAAGCTTTCGGGGTTTGGGTAAACCGGATTTCCTTGGCTCCGGCCTGACTGTAGGAACCTTCATTGAAGCCTTGCGCATTCAGCGGAATGTCTTCTTCCGCAATCGGGCCTTCACCAAACACTTTCCACGGACGTGTATCGTAAATGGCTTCCTTGTTGATGTTCATCCAGTCGCCAAACTCCTTCAAGATTTTCTCTTCCTTCTCATCGAAAGTTCCATCGGCCCGCAACGGCACGCTCAACAACAGATTGCCGTTCTTGCTCACGATGTCAACCAGCAGTTTGGCCACATAGGCAGCCGACTTATATTCATTCTTCTCATAGATGGACGTATTGTAATGCCACCCGCCGATGCAAGAGCATGACTGCCAAGGCTGGTCGATAATCTGATTGGGCGCTCCGCGTTCCACATCCCATACCAATGCCTTCCGCTGGTTCTCGTCCAGAATCTTTCCGAACATCACCGCCTCCAGTTTTCCCTGATGTGTGGCCATGTTGTGGTTGTAGAAATGTGCCGCAATCTTCAGTCCCGCATCACTGATGGGATAGAAAGGAGCGACCGTCACATCAAAATAAATCAAATCCGGATTGTAACGGTTGATGGCGTCTACCGTACGGTTATAGAAGTTTGTGCAATACTCCGGAGTAGGAATACAGACTCCATTTCCCCATGCCCACTGGCGGTGAATCGCTCCGTTGTCCCAGCTGTTCTCGCTCAACGGGTGATTCTGCGCATACAAATCCTGCGGGTCGTATCCTTCCCACCACTTGCCTTTCCCGTCGGCCTTGGTCAGCTTTCCATCGTAAGGGATGCCTTTTTTCGGACCAATCGTATCATGACGCTGCGAGGGTTCATACCAGCTCCACGCATGGTCGGCATGGAAGCTGATACCGAAATATAGCCCATATTTCCGGGCAGCTTTCTCCCATCCGGCCAGGATGTCTTTTTTCGGTCCCATGTTTACCGAGTTCCAAGGCTGGTACTTGCTGTCCCACAAGTCCATGTTGTCGTGGTGGTTACCCAAGGCGAAGAAATACTGGGCACCGATTTTCTTATAGAAAGCCACCAGCTTGTCGGGGTCCCATTTCTCGGCCTTCCACAACGGAATGATATCCTTGAAACCGACCTCCGAAGGATGGCCGTAATGTTCCACATGGAACTTATATTCACGCGACCCCTCGATATACATGGAACGGGCCATCCAGTCGCCGGAACCTTCCACACATTGGGGGCCCCAGTGTGCCCAGATTCCAAACTTCACGTTCCGGAACCATTCCGGCACCTGATAGTTGCCTTCAAGCGAAGCCCAGGTAGGTTCGAATTTGCCTTTCATCATCGGTTCGTCTTTCTCCGAAACCGGCACTTGATAAGTTTGAGCGGCCAATCCGCTGACAGATAAAAATAAAGAAGCCAGTATGAGTTTTGTTTTCATAAGTAGAATTGAAGTTGTGTTTTTACGACATCAAATGTACGGAGAAGTTCGGGAGAGAAATAGGATTAAACTGTGTGTTTATAGGCTAATATCGATATCCTGCGCAAATATCTCCTGATCGGATGTCACTACATCGATTTCCACCGGCTAATATCGATTATTGAAGGAAGCATGCGGAAAAGAAAAAATAATCCTGTAATTTTATCGCGAAAAACCCTTTGCTTATGAACCTTCAAGTAGAACAACTGCACCCGCTGGTCTTAAATGTGGGATTAGCCATTCATAATTCTGACTGGAACTGGAAGAATGTCAACAGTCCGTTTACACGCTTGTATTATGTCACCGAAGGTACAGCCCAGATAGAACTTCCCGATGGAATACATACCCTGCAACCTAATCACATGTATTTTGTACCGGCATTTACGGTACACACCAATATCTGCGACTCACATTTCGAACACTACTACCTGCATATCTACGAAGACCACTATTCGGAAGACGACTGGCTGGAACACTGGAAGTTTCCGATAGAAATAGAAGGGGGACCGCTTGACCTGGCACTTTTTCAGCGCCTGTGTGAAATCAACCCGCACATGATGCTTCCGAAATCCGACCCTACCACCTACGACAACAATCCGACCCTCATGCGCAACCTGCTCCGGAACCGGCAAAGGGCGTTTTACGATAAGGTGGAATCAAGGGGAATCGTGCTGCAACTATTGTCGCATTTTCTGAAACATGCCCAGCCCAAAACCGAAATGGAAGACAACCGGATTGTCAAAACCGTACGTTACATCCACAAACATATCACCGAAACGATTGAACTGGAAAAACTGGCCGAAATAGCCTGTCTGTCCAAGGACCATTTTATCCGGCTCTTCAAGAAAGGAATGGGAACCACTCCCCTGCAATATATCAACCAAAAGAAAATAGAAAAAGCGCAGCTGCTTCTGATCACAGAAGAACTGGCAGTCAAAGAAATTGCCTTCCGGCTGGCCTTTGAGGATTATTCTTATTTCAACCGCCTGTTCAAAAAAATAACCGGCGTGACTCCTCAGGAATACCGCCGGCTATACTGAAAACCTACACTTTTACACAATTATTGAGGCTCCACCTCCACTGTCATCACAAACCCGCCTCGCGGAAGACAGTCCACCTGCATGTTCTTTTCCGTACCCGAGAGTTTGCGGATGGCAAACAGGTTGCGTTTCTGACCGTCGGCATACAAGGTGATTCCTTTGATATTTTCGGGGATGAAACTCAAATCCACCGTAAGCGGCATAGACTCGTTAGTTCCGTTCAATCCACCGATATACCAACAGTTACCATTCTTACGAGCCATGACCACATGGTGGGATGGATAGCCACCGAGCAATTTCGTATCTTCCCAGACAGTGGGCAGAGAAGAGATGAACGAACGTACTTCAGCCGGCTGGGCATGATAGCCTTCCGGCCGGTCGGCCAGGTGTTGAAGGGCCGATTCAAAAACTACCAGCAAAGCCAGTTCATGCCCGTTGGAAGTGAGATGCGGATGCTGCGAATCGGTAAAGGTACAAGGGGTGTAGTCCATCGGCCCCACCACGTTCCGGGTAAAAGGCAGCGTGCAGTTGTGCCAGGCCGCACTATCTGTCAGCACTTCCTTGTTGTTGTACCATTCCGCTCCATACACGCCTTCCATCGACATCATGTGAGGATATGTACGTTGCCAGCCACGGGGAATGGTAGCCCCGTGAAAGTTGACCATCAAATGATACTTTGCCGCATCTTCCAGAATATCCATAAAATAATTCATCACCGAAGTGCTGTCCGGATGGAAAAAGTCGACTTTTATGCCTTTCACGCCCACCGATTCCAGCCAGGCGAACTCCTTCCGGCGTGTTTCCGGCTTGTTCAAGCGGTACAAAGGGCCGTACAGGCACCAGGCAGTGGAAGAATTATACCACAACAAAGGAGAAACGTGTTTCTCTTTCGCATAACGCAAGGCATCGTCCACATTGCCTCCGTTCGCCATTTCATCCCACTCCGCATCAATCAGGACGTATGGGAGATGGAAATCGGCCGCAAAATCAATGTATTTCTTCACAATCTGGTAATCATTCGAACCATGGTTGTAAGCCCAGTAAATCCAGGAAACGACTCCCGGTTTAATCCAGGACACATCCGTCAGACGGCAAGGCTCACTGACATCCGTAACCAAAGTAGATTCCACCACATCGGCCAAGGAACCGATGATGGCCACACGCCAGGGAGAACACCATTTGCCGGAAACCTTTGCCGGCTGGGCCATTTCCATCTGATAGGCAGACTCGCCGGAAGCATTGTTCAGCCAGGAACCACAGTTGCCTCTCCCGATATTGGCCTCCGAAAGCAGTGTAAACACGTTATCCGAGACCTCAAACAAAGCCGGAAATCCCCATTGGTTTCTGGAATAATCGGCCACACGACCTTTATTCTTCAAATAAAAATCTTCATACGCCTGACTCAGCTTCTGGGTCCAGCGGGTAATGCCGTCCTGAAACTGGAAAGTGGTCTTTTCTCCGGCAATGCCTGTGGCTTCCTTCAATTCAGGAAGCACATAACGAAAGGCAATGCCGTCGTCATATACCCGGAATTCCAGGTCAAGCCCCACATTCCGGCCATTCTTGAAATGGAAGACCTGCTGGTTCCCCTGATTCGTACAATGGCGGCGCTTGCCCGTCACCATCGTGTAATCTTCTTCCACCGGAACGACTGGAGAAGAACCCACATACACAAAATCAGTGTCAGCCTGCAGGAGTTGAAGCCCCCCACTATTTATATGGACCACCGGAACGACTTCATCCCTTTTTTTATAAGACACCTTGAACTCCTTTGCAGAAGGGACACCACTCACCATAATCTTGCCGTTGGGAGAACGCAATTCATCGCTTGCCCTTCCAGATACTCCGATTAGGAACATGCATACCAAACATACGTATGCCTTCCATTGATTAGACTTTCTTAGGTTATACATCATTTTCTTATTTAACTTGTTTGCAAAATTATCCGTTCTCACGTGAAATGAATTGAATAAAACTGTTTTATATAGGACAATATCGATTTACAATTTGATACAAGTGTGCTCTGTCCACTTCCTTCCGCCCCAAGTCTCTCCCTCTTGACAATATTCCAACCAGCTTTTTCCCATTTAACAAAACAGGACAATATGAAACACAGCTTGATAAACCGCATATCACAATATAATTTTATATAAAACTTACTCCAAAAGAGAGGAATCGAAGAAAAACTTTCTACTTTTGCAACTTGTAATTAAAAGAACTCATTTGCAGATGAAAATAAAGTTTTTGCCATTGGTTGTAGCACTCTTTGCCGCAACATCCATAATGACATCGTGTTTGAACAATGATGTAGAACAAATTACTTATACTTCCGAGACCAGCATCACGGGCTTTTCATTGGGGACATTGCACATTGACCGCGTCGGTAAAGACCAGAATGGACAAGACAGCGCATACGTAGATACACTTAACTGTGCTGATTATCCATTTACCATCAACCAGATGACAAGAGAAATCGAAAATAAGGACTCCCTTCCCTATGGTACGCATATTGACAAAGTGATAACAAATATCACTTACGATGCCGGAGCACTGGGCTATCGTCCCAAAGGAGCGGAACATGACACGGTGTGGACTTCCACTGACTCCATCGATTTCACAGAACCTGTGGAATTCAGGGTATATGCCTATAGCGGTGCCATCGGAAAAGCTTATACAATCAAAGTCAATGTACACCAGCAAGTGCCCGACACGCTTGCATGGAAGCAATTCGACAACGCGTTCAGTGCCGGGACCCTGAGTGAACAAAAAGCAGTTTACGCAAACGGGAAGGTGTTTGTTTTCGGGAAAAACGGAAGCAATGCCCATATCGAATATACGAACGTGGCAGACGACAATCCGACTTCGTGGACTCCGATTACGGCCAATGTACCTGCCGGCATCGACACCTATTCTGCCACCGCATGGGCCGGGAACATTTATTTCCTGGCAGGCACAGCCGGAAAGCAGCTCTATAAACTCAACGCCGAAACAAACGAGATTACAGAAGAAAGCACAGAGGCTTTCGACGTACTGATTGGAGGCAATGACATCAAAAACGAACTTTATGCCGTAAAAGATGGGAAAAGCGGTATATATAAGGAAGGTGTGTGGACCATTGACGAAAATACATTTGAACAGTTCCCGTCGGGCAAGCCTTTCTTCTCGAATGTGGTTACCGCCTCTTACAATACCGACGTGACTACCACTGTAGCCCTTTGCTACAACCAAGGTACTACAGCCAACGACACAACTGCATTTGTGTTCAGCCGTATGTCAAATGAAAACAAATGGGAGTTCAGAATGCAAAACCTGCCAGTCCCAAACTTTGAAAATATTACAATGATTTACTATGACGGGAAATTATATGCTTTCGGAGGTGCATCCAGCAAGCCACAAGTGGAAGCTTTCAGCCAGTTCTATTGCTCTATCGACAACGGACTTTGCTGGCGGCCGGTGACCGAATGTATGACATTCCCATCCGATTTCAAGAATTTATACACCACACACCACGGTAACTATTCGTGCGCGGTCACTCCCAAACTGGAGAATGGTACTTCCAAAGGTAACTTCATCTGGATTGTATGGGAAAACGGAGATATCAGCCGCGGACGCATCAACCGACTGGGATTCAACCCGAAATGGTAAAGACATTAACCTTGAAAACAAGAGACTATGTTATATAAAGACCAACTGGATAAAAACCGGATACCGGCACACATCGCCATCATCATGGATGGCAACGGACGCTGGGCCAAACAACGGGGACAAGCCCGCACGTTCGGACATCAGGCCGGTGCTGAGACCGTGCATGTCATTGCGGAAGAAGCAGCACGTCTGGGAGTGAAATACCTGACTCTTTATACATTCTCCACCGAGAACTGGAACCGTCCTGTAGACGAAGTAGCTGCCTTGATGAGCCTGCTCATGGATTCCATTGAGGAAGAGACCTTCATGAAAAACAACATCAGTTTCCGGATTATCGGGGATACCGCGAAATTGCCGGAAAATGTACTTGCCCGCCTGAACCAATGCATCGAGCGCACCTCGAAAAACACGGGGATGTGCCTTACCCTGGCTTTGAGCTATTCTTCCAAATGGGAAATCACGGAAGCTGTCAAGACCATTGCCCGCGAAGTGAAGGAAGGCAAGCTCGCTCCAGAAGAAATTACCGACCAGACCATCGACCGATGCCTGGCTACCCACTATATGCCCGACCCGGACTTGTTGATCAGAACAGGCGGTGAAATCCGGCTCAGCAACTACCTGCTTTGGCAGTGCGCTTACACCGAGCTGTATTTCTGCGACACTTTCTGGCCGGACTTCAAGGCCGAAGAACTGTGCAAGGCTATTTGTGACTTTCAAAAAAGAGAACGCCGATTTGGCAAAACCAGTGAACAAATTTAACAGAGAACAATGCAAAATCGTTTTTCACTTATCCTGCTGATTGCAGCTTGCCTCTCTTCTTTTTCGGTAGGGGGACAGGCTCAAGACAATAATACAACTGAACCAAGCAACAAACCGGTTATCCTCTACAACGGGACACCGAAGAAATATGAAATCGCCGACATCAAGGTCAGCGGAGTGAAGAACTATGAGGATTATGTCCTGATAGGAATTTCCGGCTTGGCCGTAGGACAGACTATTACCGTTCCGGGCGACGACATCACTTCTGCCGTAAAAAGATACTGGCGGCACGGTTTGTTCTCCGACGTGAAAATCGTAGCCGACAAGATTGTAGACAACAAGATTTACTTGTCCATCCAGCTGACACAACGCCCGCGTATCACCGACATCGTGATTCACGGCGTGAAGAAGAGTGAACGCGAGGATTTGCAGGCCAAACTGGGTATGGCCAAGGGTACACAGGTGACCCCGAACCTGATTGACCGTGCCAAGATTCTGATCAAGAAGCACTTTGATGAAAAGGGATTCAAGAACGCGGAAGTCAACATCATCGAGCGGGAAGACCCGGAAAACAAGGAGCAGGTATATGTGGACGTGAACATCGACAAGAAAGCCAAAGTCAAGGTACACCAGATTACCATCGACGGCAACGAGGTGCTCACCGACAAGAAACTGAAGCGCGTGATGAAGAAGACCAACGAAAAAGGCAAGCTCATCAACCTGTTCCGTGCGAAAAAGTTCATCAACGAACGCTACGAAGAAGACAAGCAGAAAATCATCGACAAATATAATGAGCTGGGATACCGTGACGCACAAATCGTGGTAGACAGCGTGTCACCCTACAATGAAAAAACCGTAGACGTGTACATGAAAATCTACGAAGGACAGAAATATTACCTCCGTGACATCACGTGGGTGGGTAATACGGTATATCCTTCCGACCTGTTGAACGAACAGCTCCGTATGAAACGCGGCGACGTGTACAACCAGAAACTGTTGAACGACCGTATTTCAAACGATGAGGATGCCATCGGTAACAACTACTATAACCGTGGATATGTGTTCTATCGTCTGGACCCCGTGGAAGTAAACATCGACGGTGACTCCATCGACCTGGAAATGCGTATCACCGAAGGTCCGCAGGCCAGCATCAGCCATGTGCGCATCAACGGTAACGACCGTCTGTATGAGAACATCGTACGACGCGAGCTGCGTACCCGTCCGGGCGACCTTTTCAGCAAGGAAGCACTGGAACGTTCCTACCGTGAAATCGCACAGATGGGACACTTCAACCCGGAAAACATCAAGCCGGATGTACAGCCGAACTTCCAGGATGGTACGGTAGATATCAACTGGGGACTGGAATCCAAGGCCAACGACCAGGTGGAATTCTCTGCCGGTTGGGGACAGACCGGTGTCATCGGTAAGCTGAGCTTGAAGTTCACCAACTTCTCGTTTGCCAACCTGTTCCGCAAGAACGACAACTACCGCGGTATCCTGCCGCAGGGTGACGGACAGACACTGACCATCAGCGGACAGACCAACGGACGTTACTACCAGTCATACAGCGTATCGTTCCTCGATCCGTGGTTTGGCGGCAAACGACCGAACTCCTTCTCCGTATCGGCCTTCTATTCTGTACAGACCGACGTGAGCAGCCAGTACTACAACTCTGCCTACATGAACAACTACTACAACCTGTATAGCGGTCTTGGCTACTACGGCGGCTACTCAAACTACTATGACAACTACGAATCCTACTACGACCCCAGCAAGTCTATCAAGATGTTCGGTATATCTGTAGGATGGGGTAAGCGTCTGCGTTGGCCGGATGACTACTTTACCTTGTCGGCCGAACTGTCTTACCAGCGTTTCATGCTGAAAGACTGGAGCTACCTCTACATCAAGCTGAACAACGGACAGTATATGAATACCGGTAACTGCAACAACCTGAGCCTGAACCTGACCCTGTCGCGTAACTCTACGGACAACCCGATTTTCCCGCGTTACGGTTCTGAGTTCTCGGCTTCCTTGCAGATTACACCGCCGTACTCTCTGTTCAGCAAGAAAGACTACTCTACTTTCGGAAAAGACAACTACCACGATGCAGCCAGCATGTACAAGTGGATTGAATACCACAAGTGGAAATTCAAAGCCAAAACTTATACAGCCCTGATGGATATCCAGAAATGTCCGGTCATCATGACCCGTACGGAATTCGGTATCCTCGGCCACTACAACAAGTACAAGCGCTCACCGTTTGAAACCTTCTACGTGGGAGGTGACGGTATGACGGGTTACAGCTACAACTACGCATCCGAAACCATCGCCCTCCGTGGATACGAAAACGGTTCACTCACCCCGTACGGAAGTGAAGGTTATGCCTACATCCGTCTGGGTGCCGAACTCCGCTACCCGCTGATGCTGGAGAACTCTACCAGTATCTATGCACTGGGCTTCGTGGAAGCCGGTAATGCATGGAATGATGTGACCGACTTCAACCCCTTCAAGTTGAAACGTTCGGCCGGAGTCGGTGTCCGTATCTTCCTGCCGATGATCGGTATGATGGGTATTGACTGGGCATACGGTTTCGACAAGATCGACGGTTCAATGCAATACAGCGGAAGCCAGTTCCACTTTATCATCGGACAAGAATTCTAACACTTAAAAACCAAAGAATTATGAAGAGACTCGTTTTATCCGTTTTGCTGTTAGTGGCCGCCGTCGGCATGGCCTCAGCACAGAAATTCGCACTGGTAGATATGGAGTACATCCTCAAGCAGATTCCTTCCTATCAACAGGCCAACCAACAGATGGAGTCACTGTCAAAGGAATGGCAAAGCCAGATTGAGGCTAAAGCCAACGAAGCAAAGAAGCTGTATGAAGATTACCAGAAGACAGCAGGCACCCTCTCGGCTGCCCAGAAGACCAGCAAGGAAGATGCCATCGTAGCCAAGGAAAAAGAAGCGGCTGAACTCCGCAAGCAATATTTCGGACCGGAAGGAGAGCTGATGAAGAAACGTCAGGAACTGATTGCTCCGATTCAGGATGCCATCTACAATGCCGTGAAGACCATCGCCACCCAGCGTGGATATGATGCCGTGATTGACCGTGCATCGGCCCAAAGCATGATTTTTGCCTCTCCACGCATCGATATCAGCAATGAGGTTCTTGCAAAACTAGGATATTCAAATTAATTTTATACATTTGCAGCCGGGGTTTATAAAGACCGTTTTTACATTGAAATAATTAATAACAAATAGAAACTTGAAATTATGTTGAAGAAAATTGCTTTTTTACTTTTGCTCATCGCACCGATGAGTGTATTCGCACAGAAGTTTGCGCATTTCAAATCTATGGATATCATCCCGGTAATGCCGGAATACGCAAAGGCACAGACTGACATCCAGACCATGCAGAAACAATACGAAGACGAAATCAAGCGTGCTTCTGACGAATTCAACAAGAAATATGCAGAATACCAGCAGGAACAGAAAAACTTGCCGCAGAACATTCAGGAACGCCGCCAGAAAGAATTGCAGGACCTGAGCGAAAAGGGCATGCAGTTCCAGCAGGACGCTCAGCAGCAGCTGCAGAAAGCATACGCTGACATGATGGAACCCATCTACAAGAAAATGGAAGATGCTGTAAAGGCTGTAGGTAAAGCCGGTGCATACACTTACGTATTCGACCTGAACCGTACAGACATCCCTTACATCGATGAAACTCAGTCAAAAGATATTACCAACGACATCAAGACCAAACTGGGCATCAGCCTGACTGCTGTTCCGGCTACTCCGGTTGCCGCTCCTGCAGCTACTCCGGCTCAGTAAGCAAAGGTTCTTTGTCGTCCTGACTTCTCATGTCATTCAGAGAAACACGGAAAAGGTTTCTCTGAATGACATTTTTCTTTTCAACCATTTCAACCGTTTTATCCATGCATCCGCTATCCGCTCCCCACACCGGCCCCATCGGAGTCTTCGATTCCGGCTACGGAGGCCTCACCATCCTTGAGAAATTCATCGAACGACTGCCACAGTACGACTACCTGTATTTGGGCGACAATGCCCGCGCTCCCTACGGCACGCGTTCGTTCGAGGTGGTCTACGACTTCACCCTCCAGGCGGTCAAGAAACTCTTCGAACTGGGTTGCCCGCTGGTGATTCTGGCCTGCAACACAGCCTCGGCCAAAGCCCTCCGCAGCATCCAGCAGAACGACCTGCCCCATCTGGACCCCACCCGGCGCGTGCTGGGAGTAATCCGCCCCACCGTGGAATGTATCGGCGACATCACACGCAACGGACACGTAGGCTTGCTGGCCACGGCCGGTACGGTGCGTTCCGAATCCTATCCGCTGGAAATCAAAAAGATTTATCCCGACATTCAGGTGACGGGAATGGCCTGCCCCATGTGGGTGCCGCTGGTAGAAAACAAGGAATACGACGGAGACGGAGCCGACTACTTCGTGAAAGAATACATTGATGCCATCCTGCAAAAAGACCCGGATATTGACACCCTGATTCTGGGATGCACCCACTATCCGCTGCTGCTGCGCAAGATACGGCAGTTCACCCCACCCCACATCCAGCTGGTGACCCAAGGCGAATACGTGAGCGAGAGCCTGAAAGATTATCTTTCGCGCCACCCGGACATGGATGCCCGCTGCTCGAAGAACAAACGGCGGGAATTCCTCACCACGGAATCGGAAGAGAAGTTCCGTGAATCCGCCTCGGTCTTCCTGCATAGCGCCGACGTACACGTGCGCAACGTCGTGCTTGAATGACAAAAAAGCAGCCCGCTGCACATTGCGGCCGTCCGGGGCCACCGCTCCCTTCTACGTATCCTCACCATGAAACCGTCGCCCTGCGGTGTGCTTCCGTAATAATAACCGGTTGAAAAACCACGGATTATTTTGCCCGAAGAAAACGCACTTACGTTTGCTCCAAAACGCAAGTACATTTCAACTGAAACGCAAGGACGTTTTACCTGAAACGCACTTGCGTTTGGAGGAAAACGCTTTGACGTTTTTCCCAAAGCGCTTCGGCGTTTGAAGAATGGGGTGAAAATGACTGAAAAATCAGGCAGTAACCGCTTTTTTCAAATCAAAGGCAGGAATATTCAATAAAAAGACTTACTTTTGCGGAAAGTTGCCCTTGTAGTTCAACGGATAGAATAGAAGTTTCCTAAACTTTAGATTCGGGTTCGATTCCCGACGAGGGTACAAAAAAAACAAGCCGCTCTTCCCAAAAGGAAAAGCGGCTTGTTTTTTTGCCTGCAGCAAGTAACGGATTACTTACGAAGACCAAGTTCTTTGACAATGTTACGATATCTTTCGATATCACGGCTCTTCAGGTAGTTCAGCAAAGAACGACGCTTACCTACCAAAGTTGTCAAAGCTCTTTCAGTGCTATAATCTTTTCTGTTGAGCTTCATGTGCTCAGTCAGGTGAGAAATACGGTATGAAAACAATGCTATCTGCGCTTCAGGTGAGCCAGTATCAGTGTTAGACTTTCCGTACTTTCCAAAGATTTCTTGTTTTTTAGCTGCGTCTAAATACATAATTTGACTGTTTATTAAAATGTATAAATTTGATTTGCGGATGCAAAGGTAAACATAATCTTTCAGACTACAAGCATTTTACGATTTTTTTTTCATCAACAAGCATCGGAGAATTCAAGCCTTCCGCTCATTGGCATGCTCAATAAAAGTGGCTGCTGTAATCGGTTCCACCTGTTCAAACCCCATCTTACGTGTCTGACATCTCTTGCAAGAGCAGCTCCGGCACTTTGCCTGCTCAAAAACCGTGCAGGGATCCAAGTGTATCGTCAGTTGAATCCGGTCGGCATATTTCTTTTCCAGAATCTGTTTCAAGCGGGCTCCTTCACGATGCCCTTCTTCAATGGTGTAAAACCAGGGAAGTGTCAAATCACAATCCATATACAGATAACTTCCATACTTGATGACCTTGGCATTGTGAATATCTATCCAGTCGGGCGAACGCTTCTCATTCAGTTCCTGAGCGATATCGTTCAGCAAAGCCTCATCCGCCTTGTCCAACAGATTCGCGATTGTCTTGCGCAAGATGGAAATTCCCGTCACGATGATAATCCCTCCGAACAGGAAGGCCAGCACACTGTCAATCCAGGCTATTTTAGTGAAATAGAGCAAGAGCAAGCCTGCTACCAGTCCGATGGTAGAATACGTGTCCGACTGCAGATGCTTTCCCCCTGCAATCAAGGCCATCGAATTATACCGTTTCCCGATACGTACGCTATACCAGCCCATCAGGTAATTGACCAGTCCGGAAAAAGCGACGATGTAAATACCCACATCCAATTTCTGTATGCCCACCGGGAAAAACAAATGCGACACACCCTCATACACAATCAGCACCCCGGCGAACGTAATCAGAATACCTTCGACAGAAGCCGAAATCTGTTCCATCTTTCCATGTCCGAAAGGATGGCTTTTATCTTTGGGCTGTGCCGACCAATGCAGGCTGTAAAGGCTGACTGCCCCCGCCACCACATTGACAATACTTTCCATGGCGTCCGTCAAGATACCCACAGAATTAGTCAGCCAATAGGCTGCAAACTTCCCTATCAGTATCAAAAAAGAAATCAACACAATTCTCTTTTGCACTCTTTGCTTAAGCTGTTCCTCGTTCATCTCTTTCTCACTTTTAAACGGACCGCAAAGTTAATAAGTTCTGATTGAAAATATTCCGGCAAGCCACAAGATTTGCACAACCGCCCACATTTACCCCACCCGATTTTCAATTCTTCCCCCCCAATCGGGCGCCACAGACTCCTACCCGCCATTTACAAAAAGAGAGAAGATACGTACTCCGCACCTTCTCTCTTCACAATCATCTCAATCTCCTCTTATGCATTTAATCCCATCCCGGATTCTGTACCAATACACCCTGAGAAAGGTCTATCTCTTCCTGAGGAATCGCCCACAAATAATCTCGCTGAGGATTGAACTTCCGGGTCTCGATGTAAATCTTCTCACCGGCAGGGTTCACACCGTAAACGGGCTTGGTAACATCTTTTTCCGTGGTCTTGTAACTGCGTGTATCAAACAGATGCATACCTTCAAAGGCGAACTCCAACCGTCTTTCCAGCCGAATGGCCTCCCGCATCTGGTCCTTTGACAGCCCTGCAGGCAAAGCCGGCAACCCTACACTTTCACGCTGACGGACGGCATTGACCGCATCATAAACAGCCTGATCCGGCGAAGAAAGATTCTCGTTCCTTGCCTCCGCATACGTCAACAGGACTTCGGCATAACGGATGTAAATGAAATTCGTCCAGTCATAATTATTGATTCCATCATTATCCGGATTGATATATTTTCGCATGGAATATCCCGTACGTGTGTGACTTCCGTCACCCATATTGTTAATATCATACTTTTTCCCGGCTATTTCCGCTCCATTATACAACACAGAAAATTTCAGACGAGGATCGCGATTTTCAAACGGATTGGCAGGATCATAAAGTTCAGATTCCGTAATCGGTTTGCCATCTGTACAAGGATAGGCATCTATCATGTCCTGTGTAGGCGACAAAGCTTCCCATCCTCCCATAATGACAGGAGCGAAATACAAACCAATCACACTTCCTTCACTGGAATTTTTGGGGTTCTCCAGGTATTCCCGGTCAAATATGATTTCATTGCAATGTTCACCAACCGGCTGGAACAAATCACCATAATGATTATACAACCCATAGTCGCCCATTTTCATCACTTCATTTGCGGCAGCTTCGGCTACATCATATTTATGTGCATAAAACGCCAAACGTGCCTTCAAGGCATAACAAGCCCCCGCGCTTGGTTTTCCATGATCGGCCGCAGAACGAATGTTCGGCAGATTGGGAGCGGCCTTATCCAGCAAACCGACGATGTAATTATACGTTTCTTCTTCCGACTTCCGGGCAGGAACCTTTTCATTCAGTTCCAACGGGTGCTCCAGAATGGGTACTCCTCCCATGTACTTCAACAGCGTAGCATAAAAGAAAGCTTCCAGGAACTGAACCTCGGACGTCAGCTGAAGCCTTTCCTTTTCTTCCATCTGCACGTCACCGATATGCTGATAATAAATCAGGCAACGGCGTATTCCCGAATAAGCCTCCTGCCACAATTGCAGGAAATGGGGATTATCTGAAGTTGCCGTACCCGCAGACAACTGCCCCTGTTCGGCCCCTACATGCACCGGAATGGCATTGTCGGTATAACAGTCGGTCATAATCGTATGGTTTTCCGGTTCCGGCAACCACAAATAAATACCGGTCACAAACTTGGTGGCATCCTCACTGTTTTTCCAGAAGGATCCATCAGACAGCTGGTCCTTGGGAATCCGATCCAAAAAGCCGTCATTACAAGAACTCAGGCCGAATCCACAACATAAAGTCAATCCTATAAAATAATATTTCAGTTTCATAATATCACGAGTTAGAAGGTTAAATTCAAGCCAAATGAATAGTTTCTTGTCAACGGATAATAGTTTCCGCTGGTCGCTTCAGGATCCACTCCCTCAAAGCCTGTAATCATAAACAGATTATCGATGCTGCAATAGAAACGCATGCGGCTAATGCCATATTTATTGGTCAAACTGACAGGAAGAGTATAACCTATCTGCAAGTTACGCATTTTCAGATAAGAAGCATCCTGTACCCAGAAACTGGAAGTCAGGCGGTTCCTTGAATCACTCATCGACAAGCGCGGATAAGAAGCATCCGTATGCTGAGGAGTCCATCGGTCCAGATGTTCCTCCGTCACCTTACCACCGTTGTAGAACGCATACGTAATTTCTGCATTGGCCAGGCCTTTTACTGCGGCAGCCCCCTGCATCAAAGCACTGATATCAAAACCTTTATACTGTGCAGACAGATTTAAGCCAAAATTAATCTTCGGGAAATAAGAACCCAGCACCTGACGGTCCTGGCTGTTTACCACCTTGTCTCCATTCAAATCCGCATATTTCAAGTCTCCTGGAACCGGCTGTCCCATTGTCTGCGTGGCATGATTGGCAATTTCCTCTTCGCTCTGGAAAATACCTTCGCATACATACCCATAGTATGCCCACAACGGATCACCGACCGACTGTCCGGGCACATCTCCGCCCTTCAAATCCAGAATCTCCGTAGTGACATAACTGAAATTGGCTCCGATATTATAAGTAAACTCACCGATACGATTATTATGCCCTAATTGCAATTCGATACCCGTATTTCTTACCACACCCGCGTTCTGCATCGGGGCACTGACTCCCAGCATATAAGGAACCGGCAGCTGCAACAGGATGTCACGGGTCTCTTTCAGGAACCAGTCGGCTGTAAAGGTCAATTTATTTCCGAAGAAACCGGCATCCACTCCCACATTCCATTGGTCTGTCTTCTCCCAGGTAATGTTATTGTTAGCCATCGGTGTCGTAATAGAAATACCCGGCGACAAAACATTGCCGAAACTGTAGTCATTACCAAAGGCATACGTATTCTGGTACGGATAGTTATTGGTTGTACCATCACTATTCACCGTTTCCTGGTTTCCAAGCAATCCCCATGAAGCACGCAGTTTCAGGTTATCAATCCAATCTGCATGGAAGAAATCCTCTTCCGAAATACGCCATCCCAAAGAGAAAGAAGGGAAGGCTCCGAAACGGTTGTTTTTAGGGAAGCGAGAAGTTCCATCATAACGCAGATTCGCCTCCAGCAAATAACGGTCATCGTACGAATAATTCACACGGCCGAAAACAGAACGCAAGGCATACTCCACTTCTGTACCATAAGTAGTCTGTCCTGTCACTTCGCCCGCATTAATCTGATCCAACGAATTGGAAGTCGGCAAATTCTTTCGATAAGCCTGCAAATAACGATATTGGTCATAAATCTGTGAATATCCCAACATGGCACCGATTGTATGCTTCCCAAAGGTCTTGTTATAATCCAAATAGGCCTGCAAATTCAACTCAACGCTTTTGATATCGTAATTCGTGATAGAATTGGTGGTAGTCTTCACCGGGACATCCGAGCCAGCCTGATAGAACGTCATCGTATTTACATGGGTCGGATTATCGGTTAAGTTAAAGGTGGTTGCCGCTATTCCTTTCAATTTCAACCCGTCCACGATATCCAGTTCCATACCGACACTTCCCTGGAAATTATTATTTATTTCTTTATAAATACCGCCTTCACGTGCATAAGCTACGGAGTTATGCTCGTTCTTGAACAAGGTATAATTCCCATTACTCAATTGTATCGGAGTAACCGGGGTTTCACGAAAAGCATAGTGCATCAGATTGGAGATTCCATCAGCCGGAGCTGTCATATTACTCCGATAGACAGCGATGTTCGTATTGAACTTCAGGCGTTTGTTGATTTTGGCCTCCAGGTTGGCACGCACACTAAACTTGTTATAATTGGTGTTGACAATCAAACCATCCTTATCATGATAACCGAAGGAAACCGAATAATTCATGCGGTCATTACCCCCTTTTATGCTTAAATAATGGTTGTGGAACAACCCGTTTTCGCTTAACAAGGCCCCCAGCCAATCTGAGTTAGGATAAAAATCAGGATCACTTCCATCCTTAAACTTCTGCAAAGCCTCTTCCGAATAAGGCGGTTGCAAGCCATCGTTCTGATAGGCTTCATTCATCAACACTGCATAATTATAAGAATCCAGGAATTTAGGCATTCTCGTGGCACTCTGCCAACCTACATATCCATCATAAGAGACAATGGCTCTTCCCTGCTGCCCTTTCTTGGTCGTAATCAGAATCACACCGTTGGCTGCACGCACACCGTAGATGGCGGAAGCAGCAGCATCCTTCAGAATTGAGATGCTTTCAATATCATTGGGATTGACACTGTTCATTGTCGACTCCACTCCATCGATAATGACCATGGCACTGGAATTTCCCATCGTACCCAAACCACGGACACGTAAAATACCCTCATCGGCACCCGGCTGTCCCGAGTTCTGGATAACAGTTACACCCGGCATTTGTCCGGCCAACATATTTACCACATTCGATGTCGTACGGTTGACCAGCTTATCCGACTTGACGGTAGCTACAGATCCGGTCAAATTCACCTTCTTCTGAGTGCCATAACCTACCACCACCACTTCATCCAACGCTTCCGAATTTTCCTTCAGCCTGATTTGAATGTTCCGCTCGGTTCCTACAGTCACAATCTGATCGTCAAAACCAATGTAAGAGATTTTCAATTTCGCTCCTACAGCAACTTCCAAAGAAAAACGTCCATTCAAATCCGTAATTGCTCCATTGGTCGTCCCAACTTCCAGCACATTCGCGCCAATAACAGGATTCCCTTCCACATCCACAACTGAACCTGTAATTTTCTTAGAGGACTGTTGTACAACAGAGACTGACGAGGATGACACTCCCTCCAAAGGAAACGCCAATCCGGGAAACAGTGATAGACACACACAAAATGATACTTTTTGAAGTACATTAATTCTTCTACCACTACGAATCTTTTGCATTTTTTTGTAACTCATAGCATTAAAAATTAAGGTGTATTCATTAGAGGAACCTAATCTAAGCTTTTCCATATTAATAAACAAAAGAATAAGCATATATTTTCTCTATCTCAACTTTTATAAAAAACCGTACATCCTTTTACAGAATTTATTTCTAACTTTGTAAAAATTGCGCGTTTTCATCACGCTCCACAAAATGCCCGAAGAAAACTTAAATCCCCTTGATTTACAAACCATAAATTTATAGTCTCCGCACCAGTCAACCCCTCCTCATTTTCACGTAAAAAGCCCTTACTCCGACTGGAACAAAGTGAAGAGTTATTACACGGCCCCGTTTTAACCTGTAACATTTTTCAATTATTAAATTAAAAAGTGATAAGCTGACAAATCCATAAGGGTTCACCCGCTTATTCTTTTTATTTACAGTGATTTTTTCGAAGAAAAATCGTACCTTTGCACACAAATTATAGGTATAGTATGCAAGATATTAGAAACATTGCCATTATTGCCCACGTTGACCACGGGAAAACGACCCTGGTGGACAAAATGATGCTGGCGGGACACTTGTTCCGCAACGACCAGACCAACGGTGAACTGGTATTGGATAACAACGACCTGGAACGGGAAAGAGGTATCACAATCCTTTCCAAAAACGTTTCCATCAATTACAACGGTACAAAAATCAATATTATCGATACTCCGGGACACGCCGACTTCGGTGGAGAGGTGGAACGTGTCTTGAACATGGCCGACGGATGTATTCTGCTGGTAGACGCCTTTGAAGGCCCGATGCCGCAGACCCGCTTTGTGCTGCAGAAGGCCCTCCAGATCGGACTGAAACCGATTGTGGTGGTCAACAAAGTGGACAAACCGAACTGCCGTCCGGAAGAAGTATATGAAATGGTGTTCGACCTGATGTTCAGCCTCAACGCCACAGAAGACCAGCTGGATTTCCCCGTGCTCTATGGTTCGGCCAAAAACAACTGGATGGGTGAAGACTGGAAAACACCGACAGGTACCATCACTCCGCTGCTGGATGCCATCATAAAATACATCCCAGCTCCGCAACAGCTGGAAGGTACGCCGCAGATGCTGATCACTTCTCTCGACTACTCTTCTTATACAGGACGTATCGCCGTAGGACGTGTACACAGAGGTACCTTGAAAGAAGGCATGAACATCACCTTGGCCAAACGTGACGGTACCATGGTGAAATCGAAAATCAAGGAAGTACATACTTTCGAAGGACTGGGCCGCAAACGAGTAGAATCCGTATCTTCCGGCGACATCTGCGCCATCATCGGTGTGGAAGGCTTCGAAATCGGTGATACTATCTGCGACTTCGACAACCCGGAACCGCTGCCACCTATCGCCATCGACGAACCGACCATGAGTATGTTGTTTACCATCAACGACTCTCCGTTCTTCGGTAAAGAAGGTAAATACGTGACTTCCCGCCACATCCACGACCGTCTGATGAAAGAGCTCGACAAGAACCTGGCTTTGCGCGTACGCAAGACTGAAAATGAAGATGGAAAATGGATTGTATCCGGACGTGGTGTGCTCCACTTGTCTGTATTGATTGAAACCATGCGCCGTGAAGGTTACGAACTTCAGGTAGGACAGCCGCAGGTTATCTTCAAGGAAATCGACGGTGTGAAATGTGAACCGATTGAAGAGCTGACCATCAGCGTGCCCGAAGAATTTGCCAGCAAGATGATTGATATGGTAACCCGCCGTAAAGGTGAGATGGTGTCCATGGAAACACAGGGCGACCGTGTGAACATCGAGTTCGACATGCCGTCACGTGGTATCATCGGTCTGCGTACCAACGTACTGACCGCTTCTCAGGGAGAAGCCATCATGGCTCACCGCTTCAAGGAATATCAGCCGTACAAGGGTGACATTCCTCGCCGCACCAACGGCTCCATGATTGCCATGGAATCGGGTACAGCTTTTGCCTACGCCATCGACAAGCTGCAAGACCGCGGTAAATTCTTCATCTATCCGCAGGACGAGGTATATGCCGGACAGGTGGTAGGTGAACACGTGCATGAAAACGACCTGGTGGTCAACGTGACCAAATCAAAGAAGCTGACCAACATGCGTGCTTCCGGTTCAGACGACAAGGCCCGTATCATTCCGCCGGTCATCTTCTCACTGGAAGAGGCACTGGAATACATCAAGGAAGATGAATACGTGGAAGTGACTCCGAAGAGCATGCGTATGCGTAAGATCATCCTGGATGAAACAGAACGCAAGCGTGCCAACAAGAACGCGTAAGACAATACATTATTTATATAAAAGAAATCCGGACTTTCGAGGAATCCTCCTTTGAAAGCCCGGATTTTTTATTTGCTGTCCTTTCTTTATTTTTCCCGATACACCAGGTTGTTGCCGTTCATCCGCTCCATGTATTGCTGGATGAGGGATTTCAACTGGGTTTCCATCGCCTTTAAAGTATCTTGCGGCATGGTGTCTTTCACATCGTTCTTCATCAGCACATCCGTGCGGAAGCGGTAGGCATGAATCACTTTCTCTCCGTCGAACTGAATCAGGTAGTCGCCTTTCAGGAACTGGTAGATACCGCTTCCGGTAATATAGTTCACCGCAAACTTGTCTTCATTCGAAGTATGCAACGCATCCTGCCCGAAACCCACATACGGACGGTCATATCCCAAAATGCCCAATACCGTCGGCATGATGTCTATCTGCTCCACAATTTTCTCCTTGTCCCAGCCCTTCAATTCCGGTATGCCAGGTGCATAAAACAAAATCGGTACCGTATAAGCTCCCAAGTCGGTCACATACTCCGGATGCTCATTCATGCTGGAATGGTCGGCTGTCAGGACAAAAAGCGTGTTTTTAAACCAAGGCTGGCGGGATGCGGTAGCAAAGAAATGCCGCAAGGCATTATCCGTATAGCCAATGCACTCATGAATCGGATGAGTCCCTTTCGGAAAGACATTCTTGTAACGCTCAGGCAACGCATACGGATTATGCGAAGTAGCCGTAAACACCGACGTGATGAAAGGTTGCTTGAATTCGCTCATGCGCTTGCAGTAGAACTGCAGGAACTCCTCGTCCCAAATGGCCCAGGTGCCATCAAAGTCCTTGTCACCCTGGAAATCAGGATCTTCATTGTATTCCGTTCTTCCCCAGTAACTATCAAAACCGACAGAGTTGGCAAACGCCTGGAAGCCCATGGAACCGTTCATCGCTCCATGGAAGAAAGCGGAATAATATCCCTTGTGCTTCAGTTCCCGCGCCAGACTTGACACATCGTTCAAGGAAGCCGGCGTCAGGAAGAACGGCTCTACGAAACTCGGAATGGAAGACAAAACCGACGGCATGCCGTCAATACTCTTCCGACCGTTGCTATACGAATATTCAAACGTCAGTCCCTTGGTCAGCAAGGAATCCAGAAACGGCGTATATCCTTTGAAAGTTCCATTGTCCAGGTGCTTATTGAAGCTGCCCACAAACTCCTTGCTGAAACTTTCCACAATCAGTACCACCACATTCATCGGACGGAACTGCACGGAATCGGCCGGTACATGCAGCGGGGTGTACACCTTCTCGGCTTCCGCATCCGTCATATATTGCGGGGTAATGAACGCCTTCTTTCCCAGTGTACGGAACAAAGAGAACGGCGTGTTCAGCACCAAACACGCATCTACCGGACGGTCGGCATACTGATTGGCATTGCTGATGGTAATGGGACGGGTGGCAGCCGTCATTCCCCCACGCATACCAAACACGACAAGCGGAATGGCCACCAGCAAAGTGACGGTCTGCAGGACGTAATACCCCCATTTCCTGCCCGACAGCTGCGGACGGGGCACCCGATACACCTTATACAGGAAATAAGCCATTGCGGCTGCCAGCAACACCAAGTACCAGTTGGCCGCAAACTCTTTCAAAATAATGGAAGTCAGGTTTCCTCCGGCTTCATGGCTGAACTCCTGGAAAACAGACATGGTGGTGCGCCGTCCGGAGAAACGGAAATACACACAGTCCACCAGATTGGCTATCAGGAAGAAAGTATTTGCCACGACAAACACCCACCGGACCACCTGATAGAAACCTTTCCTCTCTTTCCAATGAAAAGGAAACAGAAACAAAAGGATAAACAATGCATTGACATAAAGGATGGCTGTGGTATCAAAAATCACCCCGGCTCCAAACAGGCGACACATGTATCCCCATTCAAACTGTTCACTAAACAAATCGAGATTTGTCAACAAGAAAGTCAGGCGGCACACAAAGTAGCACACATAGACCATCAATAAGTTCCATGCCAGCGAAAGCACATTCGAAAAGAGGCTCTTGTTCATCATATCCATTTAATTTTTAGGGCTGTAAAGTTAGTTATATTTTTGCAAACCCATAAAAATCGCAGTTTATTTATATCTTTGCAACTTCACTATATAAATCTTTAGATACATGAAAAAAAGAAACGCCATCAAACTAGGTATCACGGTAGTCATCCTCATCGCCTTGACCTGCTGGGTAAACTCCCGCTGGAATGCCTGGTTCGGCAATCCGCCTGAACCTCCCTACAGCCCGTTGAGCGAACCGGGAAGAGTCCTTCTGACTTTCGGTGATAAAGATGCTTTGTCGCGCAATATCAGCTGGCAATATGACTCCGTCGTCCATCCTTCTCATGTAGAACTCACGGATACCCTTACGAAAGATACCCTTTACATCAAGGCCCAAGGAGAGACGTTCCAATCACGCAGTGGAAAAGCCGCTTATTATGTGGCCCGTCTGCGCTCTCTGAGACCCGCACGCTACTACCGTTACCGTGTGTGCAGCGACGGGAAATATTCTGTATGGTATCATTTCCAGACTCACAACCAGTCTGATGCAGACCGTTACAGTTTTCTTTATGTAGGCGACGTGCAGGACTCCATCCACGGGAAAACCAACTATTTCCTGAAGAAAGCCTTACAGGCACATCCGGAAACGGAATTCCTGGTATGTGGAGGCGACCTGACCGAACGGCCCATCGACGCATACTGGGGAGAAACCTTCCGCGGCTTGGATTCCATTGCCCAATGCCTCCCTATCCTGACTGTGACCGGAAACCATGACTACCTGAAATATCCGATTCGCAAACTGGAACGCCGCTTTTCACTGATTTTCTCTTACTATCTGGATTCCATGGTGGGAGAGAACCAGGTGTACACACTGAAATACAATGACATGCAACTGTTCTGCCTGGACAGCAACCGCGAGTTCTTTTACTTGTGGACCCAGCGGAAATGGCTGAAAGAACAGCTGGAAAAAAGTACTGCGCGCTGGAAAATTGTAGTATTGCATCATCCACTGTATTCCATCAAGGGGAAATACAACAACCTCATCCAGAAATCCATGTTCAACTCCCTGATTCAGGAACATCAGGTAGACCTGGTACTGCAAGGACACGAACATTCCTACGGCAGAATGACGCTCCACGACAAAGAAGGGAACCCTGTGACTCCGCTGTACACCGTCAGCCACTGTTCCCCTAAAATCTACCGCATTTACTTTGGAGAAGGTTTCGACAAGTTCGGTATCGACGGGAAATATTACCAGCAGATACAGGTGCAAGGGGATACCTTGACCATGAATGCCTTTGACGCCTCCACCGGAAGCCTGTACGATTGTGTCAAGATTGTCAAGGACAAAGGACAGACCCGGCTATTGGACGAAGGAAAAGACATTCCGGAGAACCTGAACTTCACCCCCGCTCCCGGCAATAAGAAAGACCAGGAATATATGGAACGAATCAATGCATACAAACAGAAAAAGGGAAGATAATCTTCCCTTTTTCTGTTTGTATCGAGTACTATTATAACTGTCCGCTTGTCTTGAAGTAGTGTTCCATCACCATTACCTGCAACAGTTCTTCCCGCTTCTTGTCGCGGAACTGCGCCACATATTCATGGGCATGAGCGATAATCTCTTCCGCTTTTTCCGGATGGGCAATGTAGTAGTGCAGCTTTTCTTCCAAGTCTGAGAAATCGTCCTTCACCTCCACATAGTGATAATCCGGAATCAGGGTACCTTCCATAAACCATGTTTCACAGGTGGGGCGCGGCATCACCGCCAACGAATTCGACGACATCACCCATTTCAGGTTGGACGCCACGTCGTTCCCTTCAATCGCCATGATAAACTTATAATCCAGATGCTCCCGTATCGTTTTCTTGGGAGTCATCCACTCCTCCGGACAACCCTCATTCCGTCCTACCACTCCGCAGTCGCACAACGGGTTGCCAAAGAATTTTTCCAGGAAACAGGTCCGTAAACGGCTCTGTCGAATCTTTCCCCGGAAAATGGCACAATCTTTCTTCTCCCGGAATGGTTTTGCATCGTGCACAAACATGAAATGGCGCAGTTTGTCCAACTTCAACACCACAGAATTCTGGTTATCGGCAGCCAGCAGACGACTTTTCACAACCGTGGGTACTTCCGGAGTGAAATACACATCACCCGGACAGAAATTCCACCGCAAAGTACGAGGGAACCAGCGAGTCACGTCATGCTGGTCGAAATAATAGGCTGTATGAAACATTTTCCGCCGGTAATCGCCAATGGCCCCGGTGTAATGAATCCAGCTCCGGTCACGAGTCAGCTTATCCTCCGCTGAAATATGCCAAGGCGACTGGATACGAATATAATACGCCACACGCTTCTGCATATACGCATAGTCCGGACGACGACGGGCTTTGGCCAACATGCTTTCACGTCGGCTACGATACCATCCGTCGGGAATCAGTAAGCCGGAGAAATTCTTTACAAAGTCCAAAAACTTAATAGGTTTTCCGCTGTGCAGTTTATACAGAATGTTGTCAGACATAATCGTAGGTTGTTATCTGGATGAATAAATGTTTCCAGACAAAGATAGTGCTTTTATGTGAATATCTTATATCTTTGCAAAAATGAATGTAAAACCCCTTCATAAAGCATGATACACATCGCTTGCAACATAGACAGCAATTACGTTCGCCACTGTGCGGTAACTCTGGTTTCCCTGTTTGAAAACAACCGGAGAGAACCCATCACAGCCCATATCATTGCCCGTGACTTGTCGGAGACAGAGAAAAAAACACTGATTGACCTGGCTGCTCCCTACGGGAACCGGGTTTGCTTCTACGAACCGGACATCAAGCTGCTGGAAGGGTTCACCATCCGCAAGTTCAGCAAGCGCATCTCCATGGCAACTTATTATCGCTGCATCCTTTCCGAACTGCTTCCAACCGATATCGACCGTCTGCTTTACTTGGATTGCGACATCGTCATCGTGGGAGACATTTCTGAATACTGGAATACGCCACTGAACGATGAAACAGGAGTGGCGGCCGTAGCCGATATGGGTTGCGACGAGGCAGCACGCTATGAGATTCTGAAATATCCCATGGAGGATTCTTATTTCAATGCTGGGGTGCTCTTAATCAATTTGGACTATTGGCGCAAGAATGATGTGGCACATGCCTGTGTAGACTATTTCCATAAATATCCGGAACGTATCTTATTCAACGACCAGGATTTACTGAACAGCATCCTGCACAAGAACAAAATATTGGTAGACTTGAAATGGAATGTGCAGGACGCGTTTTATCGCCGTCCCAAACAAATGGATGATGCCTGGCGAAAGAAATTTGCGGATGTATTGAAGCATCCTGTCATTTTGCATTACACCAACCGGAAGCCATGGGAATATGACAGCCAGCATCCTCTCAGAGAAGTCTATTTCAAGTACCTTGACCTGACCCCCTGGAAAGGGCAACGGGTGCTGCACAATCCGGTCAACCGGTTGAAACGTTTCTTCCGGCTATTGCCTTTCTATATAGGATTGCGCAAGCCCAAATACATCCAATTAAATGTCCTCTGATAAAACAGCCCTATGAAACAACTGGTAAAAATCATCATACCTTTCTATAAAGAAACTCTGAACAGCTGGGAAAATGCCGCATTGGCCAACAACATGGAAAAACTGACGGCCTACCCGATTGTGTTTCTTGCACCTGAGGGACTGAATATCACACATTATACACAAATGTATCCCCAAGCCGAAATTGTCCGGGTATCGACCGACTGGCTGGGTACGAAAAGAGGTATCGCCGGCTACAACGAGATGATGATGTCGGAAGCTTTCTACCAGCTGTTTGACGATACAGACTATATCTTGATTTGCCATACCGATGCGTGGATTTTCAGTGACCAGCTGGTGCAATGGTGCCAGGCAGACTACGACCTGATAGCGGCTCCCTGGCCTACACGTCCCCGATACAAACATTTCCCGATGAAGCAGTTCATCCAGCTGAAGAAATGGCTGTGTACTTCGCCGAACCAGATTTCCCGCCTGCAAATGTATGACAAAATCGGCAACGGAGGACTGTGTCTCCGGAAAGTGGCTGCCTTCCGCAAAGCCTGCCGGCAATATGCCAAAGAGATACAATACTTCAACAGCCAGGCCGACTCCATGCACAATGAAGATATTTTCTGGGCCTTGGTCCCGACAGATTTCCGGTATCCGAGCGTAGAGACTGCCCTGCAATTCGCCTTCGACTTAAAGCCCAGAGTGTGCTACCAGCTGAACCATCAACAACTGCCGATGGGATGCCATGGCTTCATGCACAAAAGCCGCATGAAATTCTGGGAAGCGTTTATTCCTTGCATCAAAGAATAAAGATATTAGAGTCTGTCTCTGTTAGGGGTCAGTAAAAATGGATTGAAGATCCGCCCTATTTGATTCATGCGCTCCAAGCGGTAATCTGCTTTTCCTCCTCCCAAGGTACTGGCAAGTTCCTTAAACAACTCTTGCTTGCGTTCGGAGGAAACCGACAAACGCTTGATTCCCCTGTAAAACCTACCGCGACGCAAACGTTTTTTATATTGCCCCAATGAGCCCAGTACCTGCTCCATTTTCTGTACCACGTAAAAGCCTTCTCTAACTCCTCCTCCCGAACGGGCTGAAGAAACCGTAACCTTTGCCGTATGCTGGCGGAAATAATTCAAGTTGCAATAAATCTCTCCCACTCCTCCTTGCATGGACATCCAGAACCAGAACAACCAGTCACCGCAGTAACGCATATCCATAAAACTTGTATCACCCAAATTCAACGCATACTCCCGGCGAAATAAAACGCCACTGGCATTCAGCACATAATTTCGCCAATACAGATTATGAACCGCAAAAGACTTTCCGTCAAAATAAGCCTCCCGCTTCTTTTCACGCTTTCCCCATTTGTTCACGTCTTTCTTAGGAATAAGATTTCCCTCTGAATCAATCAATAGAGAACCCACATAACAGAACGAAAAATCTTCATGCTGTTCTGCCAGGTTCACGCACCTCATTAAAAAGTCCGGTTCGGCCAAATCATCCGCTTCTGCAATCCACACGTATTTTCCGCGAGCCAACGAAATCCCTTTCATCCATTGCTTAAAAGGCGTACCACTGTTTTGCTCGTTCACCACAATCTGTGAAACATGCTCATTGTCCTTATACTGATGAAGCACCTGCACACTATCATCTGTCGAAACATCGTCCAACAAGATGAGTTCAAAATCCGTAAAAGTCTGATTCAAGACCGACTCAATACGTACCTGAAGATAACGGGCATAATTATAGTTGGGGATTACCACACTTACCAAAGGGACTTTTTTTTCCAACATATAAGTTTGATTTAATTGTTCAATATCGATTCCTCTTATTGCCAGTCTTTAAGAAACACTCTGTTTCCACTTTAACCATTCTTCTTTCGTCCGTTTCCAACGCTTATGTGTCCACAGCCAATACTCTGGTGCCTGGCGAATCGTCGCTTCCAGCAGACGCGCATACTGGTCTGTTAAGGAATAATCCGGATATTCTTTCGGATGAAGCGTCATCAAACGGAATGTAGCCTGATAATATCCCCTTTTCACGCGCTTCACATCCACATAATATAAGGCCGCGTCTACCTGTTTGGCAATACGCTCTGCCCCGATAAAGAAAGAGGTCTCATGATTCAGGAAGGTAGTCCAATGGTTCATGTTTTCCCATTTTGGAAGCTGGTCGGAGATAAAGCCAATCATCACCTTCTTTTCCTGCCCTCGTAAAGTCAGGATACGCCGCAGGGTATCTTTCATCAAGATTGATTCTCCACCAAACTTTCCTCGCAAACGTAGAAAAAGTTCATCAAAGGCCTGATTATAAATGCGGTGATAAATCTGACCTCCATGCATATCCGGAATCCAACCGCTTAACGAAGCGATGTATTCCCAATTACAATAATGTCCTAAATACAAAAAGCAGAATTTTTTATTCTCCTTTTCCAGATCAGCACGAACTTCATCCAAATTTGTAAACACCATACGGCGCTTCATCTCTTGTTTTGAAATGGAAAACAGTTTAATCACCTCCATCAGGTAATCACAGAAGAAATGATAGAACCGACGTTCGATATCCTCTCTTTCTTTCTGACTCTTCTCCGGGAAACATTCTTCCAACTGCCGCTGAACCACCTTCCGACGATATTTAATCCAATGAAACAAGGGAAAGAACAGCAAGTCGGAAATGAAATAAAGCAGCCTCAACGGAAGCAGGGACAACAGATACAGGAAGAAAAATAATATGCGATATACAAACTTCATCAGGACATTGAATTATAATTCAGGGCAAAGCTACAAAAAATCTACCATCCTCTCCCTACAGGGACTTCAATTTTTACAGAAAGGATGGCGTACCTATGGTATTTTGCACTATCTTTGCAAAATACAAGTAGTTACATTTTATGAAAGAATTCTTCCAACTCATGCGGCGATTCGTATCGCCCTATAAAAAATATGTCTGCTGGGCCGTTCTTCTGAATATACTATCAGCCATCTTCAATGTATTTTCTTTTTCACTCCTGATTCCCATCCTGAACATCCTGTTCAAGACGGATGCACAAGAAAAGGTGTATCAATACATGGACTGGGAATGGACAGTGGACTCGCTGAAAGAGACGGCAATCAATAATTTCTACTATTATGTCAATCAGCTGATTGACTCTTTCGGTCCCTCTACCACCCTGCTGTTCCTCGGGCTGTTTCTGGCCGGTATGACGTTCCTGAAAACGGCTTGCTATTTCGGGTCGACAGCGGTCATGGTGCCCCTGCGTACCGGTATCGTGCGCGACATACGCACAATGGTCTATACCAAGGTGACCTACCTTCCCTTAGGATTCTTCTCGGAAGAGAGAAAAGGAGATATCATTGCCCGAATGAGCGGGGATGTGGCAGAAATCGAGAACTCCATCACCAGCTCACTGGACATGCTGCTGAAAAATCCGATTTTGATTATTTCCTATTTCACCACCTTGATGATTATCAGCTGGCAGCTGACCTTATTCACCATCCTCGTTTTGCCTACCATGGGATGGCTGATGGGAAAAATCGGGCGTAAACTGAAAAGACAGTCCCTCGATGCGCAAGAGAAATGGGGGGAAACGATGTCACAGTTGGAAGAAACACTGGGAGGATTGCGGGTAATCAAAGCTTTCACGGCCGAAGAAAAGATGATCAACCGCTTCAACAAATGCAGCAACGAATACCGGGATGCCACCAGCCGGGTATCCATCCGTCAGGCATTGGCGCATCCGATGAGCGAATTCCTCGGTACGGTACTCATCGTATTTGTATTATGGTTTGGAGGCTCCCTGATTTTGGGCAACAACTCTTCCATCGATGCTTCTACCTTTATTTATTATATGGTGATTCTTTACAGCATCATCAATCCGCTGAAAGATTTCTCCAAGGCCAGCTACATGATTCCGCGTGGACTGGCTTCCATGGAACGTGTAGACAAGATTCTGAAGGCACCCAACAATATCGTGGAGAAAAAGAACCCGCAGCACCTGTCTTCCTTGAACCAAGATATTCAGTTCAACCATATTTCCTTCAGCTACAACGGACAGACGCAGGTGCTGAACGACATCAACCTCCGCATCCAGAAAGGAGAAACCATTGCGCTGGTAGGACAAAGCGGTTCCGGGAAATCCACGCTGGTAGACCTGCTTCCCCGTTTCCACGATGTGCAAGCAGGAGAAATCCTGATTGACGGAGTCAATATCAAGGACGTATCCATCAGCGACCTCCGTTCACTCATCGGCTATGTGAACCAGGAAGCCATCCTGTTTAACGACAGTTTCTATAACAACATCACGTTTGGAGTGGACAATGCGACCAAGGAACAGGTGATAGAAGCAGCCAAGATTGCCAATGCCCACGACTTCATCATGGAATCGGAACACGGGTACGACACCAACATCGGTGACCGGGGATGCCGCCTTTCCGGAGGACAACGCCAGCGTATCTCCATCGCACGGGCCATTCTGAAAAACCCGGCCATCTTGATATTGGATGAAGCGACTTCCGCCCTCGACACCGAAAGCGAACGACTGGTACAAGAGGCGCTGGAACGGCTGATGAAGACCCGAACCACCATTGCCATCGCCCACCGCTTGTCGACCATCAAGAACGCCAACCAAATTTACGTGCTCTACGAAGGTAAAATCGTGGAAAGCGGAAAACACGAAGAGTTGTTGGCTCAAAACGGATACTACAAGCGATTGAACGATATGCAGGCACTATAAAAAGTCACCCGGCTGGAAGAAGTGATAAGTTCCCTCCCAGCCGGGTGTATTTTTTTCATCTGACAGAGTTCAATATTTCCCGAGTTTCTCGTGAATACCGTCACAATAGGCCTTCCAGAATTTACCGACATCTTTCAGACTGTAGACATCCTTAAACGGACAAGTCAGCAAAGCCACCAGCCAATAGCCCAGCATACCGTTGAACCCCCGCAGGTATCTCACTCCCCAGTTGCGTCCGTAATGGTGATTCAAATAGGTAGAGTTGCGCACCTGATAGAAACGCTTCCATTTCTTCTTCTTGCTCCGTTCCTCCCAATTGTCATTGGAAAAGAACTTTTCCTTGTCCATCAAGGCAGAAGGGATATACAGAATCCGGAACCCGGCCAACACCGTCCGCAGACAATAATCGGTATCGTCACAGAAAATAAACAGCTCCTTGTTGGGCAGCCCAATCTTTTCTACCGCCTCGCGCCGGATACACAATCCTTCGAAGGCAGTTCCACAAATCTCCACCGGTGCATTGACCACCTGTTTCTTCAATTTCTGCTGATACATGGAGGCAAACGGATTTGTCAGGTTTACCCGCTGAAAATCATTGGTAAAGACCTGTCCCTCCATCAACCGGCGAGGTGCCAGTATCCCTACATGCGGTTCTGTCATATAAGGTAAAAGATGCTCCATACAGTCGGCCCGTGGAAAGACATCATCGTCCATGCACCATATCCATTCCGCACCTGCCTGATAAGCATATTCAATCCCCCGATGGAATCCGCCGGACCCACCCACATTCTCCTGATGAATCACGGTAAGATCCTGCTGGGCATCCAGCCACTCGGCAGTTCCATCCGTACTCCCATTGTTCACTACCACAATGGAAGACACGGGAGTATTTGCACGCAGACAGTGGATGTTGCGTTTCAACAGCTCCCTCCGGTTGTAAGTCACCACTACAGCTACTATCTTCATATCTCCGTCGTTCTTTAGTAAAGTCCGTCAATCTTTCCCGGTTGGGTACTCCGGTAGGCCACCATCAGTTTGTAACATGCCTCCGGGTCAAAGCCCCTGTCTTTGGCATACGCCTCGGCCAATACCCTGTGCATGTGAGGAGTAGCCGGAAGTCGTTCCAGGTTCTTGCAGCCTGCCTTCATATCCAGCGGACCGATATCCATGCGGTTCAAATCGACAATCTCAATCTTTATTCCTTCCGGTGTCTGCCCAAACAGAATATTGCCCCGTCCATAATCTTTATGCGCATAGCCATGATTATGCAACCGGGCTGTGACGTGTCCCACCGCAGCAAGTACCTCGTCTTCGTACGGGAACTTGCGTTTAAACAGTTCTTCATACGTATAGGGACAGTCGGAAGCAAAAGTCACGTAGTAACTGCGGTCGAACTGCAATCCTTTCCGGATATTCAGATAACCGACCGGACGAGGAGTACCCACTCCAATGTCCAGCAGCATCTTCGCATGCACAAAAGAACGTTTGGCTTTTGAAGGACGAAACACGCCATACACCCAACGGTTGATAATATTGGGAGTACGAAAAGATTTCACCACGAGTTCCTGACCGTCATACGTCATTTTCCGCAATTCATTCCGTCCTTTATGTATGACAGTTCCCTCGCCTTTCTCAAAACGTTCCGGTATAGAAAGCATGAACGCTCTGAAAGACTCACATTCGGGACTAAGAACCAAGGTCTGATGATTAATGAAACTCATAATGCACATTTAACTAAATCTTATCCAACCCTTTCGTAAACTTCAACCAATAGTATTTCAAGGGGTTCTTGTATTTCAACTGCTTCCATGGCCGGCTTCCGTGCGGGCGATGCCATACCGGCAATACCGTAAACAAATAATTCTGAAAACCTTTTTTCAAGGCTTCGTGAGAAATGGTCACATCGTACCAGTTCTTCGAGGCATCCAGTTGATGGAAGTCGAACTTCTGCAGAAAGTTCAATGTCAGCAAGGAACAACAGAAACTGCAATGCTTCTTTTCAGCATAAATCTTGTTCTCATTTCCTTTGGCATGCAGATAAGGATAATTGATGACACCTGCCTCGTCGGTAGTGACAGCAGCTGCAATGGCACAGTCCGGACGCGCCACAGCCCCGTCGAACAAGCCCTGCAAGGTATTCTTCTTCACCACTACATCCGACTCCACAATCAACAGTCCGGCCTTTGCTTCAATAGCCTCCTTTTGTGCCATCTGCAATACCAGCAAGTAATTTGGGGAAGGATGGTCTGTCAAATCCGACAGATTTACCAGGCGGAAGCCCAGCTGCTTCGCACTCTCTTCCAGTATCTTCGTGTTTTCTGGGGTACTGAAATCATTATACACGGTATAGGTATAAGGTACCTTTATTTCAGAATCCAAGATGGCTTTTATCGTTTCCAACGTAAATTCAATGGAATCCTTGACAGGAGTAATAATATGCAGACTTTCCATTACTTATTGATTTACAAATTCTTGTTTAATTAAGTTCAATGCCGCTTCCACTGTATCATCCATATCGGCATACGTATATTGTCCCAGTCTTCCGCCAAACAGAATATTCTTCCGGCTTTGGGCCAACTCTTGATAACGCTTGAAAAGACCGGTATTCCGCGCATCATTTACCGGATAGTAAGGCTCTTTCCCCAACTCAAAGTTATCCGGATATTCGTAGGTAATCACCGTCACAGGCTGGTGTCCAAACTCAAAATGCTTATGCTCAATGATTCTGGTATAAGGCACTTCCCGTTCGGTATAGTTCACTACCGCATTGCCCTGAAAGTCTTCCATGTCCAACAGCTTTTGCTCAAACCGAAGACTCCTATATTCCAGACAGCCACACTGATAGTCAAAGAATTCATCAATGCATCCTGTGAATAACACTTTATCTGCAATACCCTCCCAGTAAGAACGTTCTTTCAGATAATCTACTCCCAGACGGACTTCAATACCTTCCAGCAATGCATCAATCAGCACATTATATCCTCCTTTGGGAATGCCCTGATAGGCATCATTAAAATAATTATTATCGAAAGTAAACCGAAAAGGAATACGCTTGATGATAAAAGCCGGAAGTTCTGCTGCCGAACGCCCCCATTGCTTTTCCGTATAGCCTTTGATCAGGATGTGATAAATATCTTCACCACACAATTTCAGTGCCTGCTCCTCTAAATTGGCCGGCTCTGCAAGGTGACTGTAAACCTTTCGTTGTGCTTCGATCTTTGCCTTGGCTTCCAAAGGAGTCCGTACATTCCATAATTGGTAGAAAGTATTCATATTGAACGGAAGGTTGTACAGTTTCCCCTTGAAATAGGCCAATGGAGAATTCGTGAAGCGGTTAAATTCTACAAACTGATTGACGTAATCCCAGATTACCTTTTTATCCGTATGGAAGATATGGGCTCCATATTTATGCACATGGATGCCTTCCACATCCTCACAATAAATATTCCCCCCACGATGGGTCCGTTTGTCCAGCACCAAACAACGTTTGCCTCTCTTTTTCGCTTCATAAGCGAAAACGGCACCAAACAAACCAGCCCCTACAATCAGGTAATCGTATTGTTTCGTCATAACTGCAGTTTATTGATCCTATTGGGCAAAGATAGGAATAAAATAAGATTTACACTGCATTGTCCCCAATTTAGTATTCCATTTCATCAAAAGTATATACATTTGCAACCTTCAAAACAGGCTGACTAAAACTAACGCAAAAATGAAAGTAATTGTAGACAACAAGATACCTTATATAAAAGGCCTTATTGAAACATTAGCAGACGAAGTCATTTATCTTCCCGGAAAAGATTTCACTCCGGAGGTAGTCAAAGAAGCAGATGCCCTGATTATCCGCACCCGCACGCTCTGCAACCGTAAACTGCTGGAAGGCAGCAAAGTACGCTTTATCGGAACAGCCACCATCGGCTTCGACCATATCGATACGAAATACTGCCAGGAAGCCGGCATCACGTGGAGCAACTGTCCCGGATGCAATGCCGGAGCCGTAGAACAATATGTACATGCTGCCTTGCTGTTGCTGCAACAGGAAAAAGGGCTCCAACTGAAGGGAGCCTGTCTGGGCATCGTCGGTGTGGGACACGTAGGCGAACGCATCCGTCGGATGGCGGAACGCATCGGTATGAAAGTGCTTCTGAACGACCCCCCACGAGCCGATGCAGGCGAACAAGGCTTCACTTCACTGGACACGCTGGCTGAGCAATGCGACATCCTGACCTTCCACACCCCATTGATTCGGGAGGGGAAATACCAGACCTTCCACCTGGCCGACCGGACTTTTTTCCAGAAGCTGCAACGAAAGCCTTATCTCCTTAACACCTCACGCGGGGAAGTGGTAGAAACAGAGGCCCTGCTGGAAACCTTGCACACGGGTGCTGTGGCAGGAGCCGTGATCGACGTATGGGAAAACGAGCCCCACATCAACCGGGAACTGCTCGACAAAGTCTTTATCGGTACCCCTCACATTGCCGGTTACTCTGCCGACGGAAAAGCCAATGCCACCCGCATGGTCTTGGAAGCATTCTGCCGTTTTTTCCATAAACCGATAAACTTCCATCTCACCCTGCCGGAGGTTTCCCGTCCTGCCCTTTCCGGCGAGGAAGATCTCCTGTTTCTCCAACAATATAATCCCCACATGGACTGTGAGAACCTACGAGCCCATCCGGAACAGTTCGAACAACTCCGTGGAGACTATCACCTGCGAAGAGAATAAGGCGCAAAAATGCATGTTTTCGTGCACAGAATGTATAAAAATGTGCAAAGGAAGTGCATTTATTTGCTGGAATACTTGTTTAAAAGCAGAAATATTTATTCCTTTGCAACGAAAAATCAATAAATTACATTATTTATAAACTTTAAAAAATTAGAATTATGTCTGAAATCGCATCAAAAGTACAGAAAATTATCGTAGATAAATTGGGCGTAGAAGAATCAGAAGTTGTTCCAACTGCGAGCTTCACTAACGATCTGGGTGCTGACTCTTTGGATACAGTAGAATTGATCATGGAATTCGAAAAAGAATTCGGAATCTCTATTCCTGACGATCAGGCAGAAAAAATCCAGACTGTAGGCGACGCTATCTCTTACATCGAAGCTAACGCAAAATAATTTAATTCTACTTTTATGGAATTAAAAAGAGTAGTAGTAACAGGTCTTGGTGCGTTGACCCCTGTAGGTAATACAGTTCCGGAATTCTGGAACAACCTCCTGAACGGCGTCAGCGGGGCAGGACCTATTACTCATTTTGATGCGTCGAAGTTCAAGACTCAGTTCGCTTGCGAAGTGAAGAACTTCAATGCTGCCGACCATATTGACCGTAAGGAAGCCCGCAAGATGGACCTCTATACACAGTATGCCGTAGTAGCAGCAAAGGAAGCGGTTACTGATGCCGGAATTGACGTAGAAAAAGAAGATTTGAACAAAGTCGGAGTAATTCTCGGCGTCGGAATCGGAGGTATCCATACTTTCGAAGAAGAAGTAGCCGGATATGAAAAGACGAAAGATACAATCGGACCGAAATTCAATCCGTTCTTCATCCCTAAGATGATTGCAGACATCGCTGCCGGACAGATTTCTATTATGTATGGCTTCCATGGCCCTAACTTCACCACAACCTCTGCATGTGCTTCTTCTTCCAACGCCATAGCTGATGCGTTCAACTATATCCGTCTGGGAAAAGCCAACATCATTGTAACCGGTGGAGCCGAAGCAGCCATCTTCCCCGCAGGAGTAGGTGGTTTCAATGCCATGCATGCTTTGTCTACCCGCAACGATGACCCGACTCATGCATCACGTCCGTTCAGCGCAAGCCGTGACGGTTTCGTAATGGGTGAAGGTGCCGGATGTCTGATTCTTGAAGAACTGGAACACGCAAAAGCTCGTGGCGCGAAGATATATGCAGAACTGGCCGGTACAGGCGCATCTGGCGACGCTTATCATCTGACAGCTTCTCATCCTGAAGGTCTGGGTGCGAAACTGGTTATGAAGAGTGCCTTGGAAGATGCCGGAATGAAACCGGAAGACATCGACTATATCAACGTACACGGAACTTCTACTCCGGTAGGTGATATTTCAGAAGTAAAGGCCATCAAGGATTTGTTTGGCGAACATGCTTACAAACTGAACATCAGTTCTACCAAGTCTATGACCGGACACCTTTTGGGAGCAACAGGTGGTGTAGAAGCTATTGCATGTGTACTTTCTGTGAAAAATGACATTGTTCCTCCGACCATCAACCACGAAGAAGGGGATAACGATGAAAACATCGATTATAACCTGAACTTCACTTTCAATAAGGCACAACAGCGTACTGTACGTGCTGCATTGAGCAACACTTTCGGATTTGGTGGACACAATGCGTGTGTAATCGTTAAAAAATACACTGAATAAACTGTGTTTAGCAATATACTAGATGAGATAAGACTCCTTTTTCGCAAGGATAAGGAGTCTTATCTTTGTTTTTATAAGATGCTGGGATTCTATCCGCGGAATATCGAAATCTACCAGCAGGCTCTCTTGCACAAATCTTCTTCGGTAAAAGCCAAAGGCCGACTGCTCAACAACGAACGGCTGGAGTTTTTGGGGGATGCCATTTTGGATGCCGTGGTAGCCGACATCGTGTACAAACGATTCGAAGGTAAGCGGGAAGGATTCCTGACCAACACGCGATCTAAAATCGTACAAAGGGAAACACTGAACCGGATTGCGGTACAAATCGGACTGGACAAGCTGATTAAATACACCACCCGACAGTCGTCACACAACAGCTACATGTGCGGCAACGCATTTGAAGCGCTCGTTGGGGCCATCTACCTGGACAGGGGATACGAAACCTGCAAGTTCTTCATGGAAGAGCGTATCATCAAACCCTACCTGAACCTCGATAAATTGTCGCGCAAGGAGGTTAATTTCAAGTCGAAGCTGATTGAATGGGGACAGAAAAACCGCTTCCTCATCGAATTCAACCTCTTGGAACAGTCGGTCGACGAAGACCAGAATCCGGTATTCGAGACACAGGTGGTAGTAGAACAGACACCTGCCGGACAAGGCAAGGGATACTCCAAGAAGGAATCACAGCAAGAGGCCGCGCATGAAACGCTGAACAAGATCAAAAACGATCCTCAGTTCATCGATGCCATCTTTGCAGAGAAAGCCGCTCGCGAGAAGACTGCAGAAGAAGCGCAGAATGTAGTTGCTTCAGACACATCGGAAAGCACCCAGACTCCGCTGGCACCCATGCAGGAGGCAACACACGAGGTCTCCTCTTTGGAAGTAACAGAAGAAGCAGTGACCACGGAAAAATACGATGACGTGGAACGAATTATAGCAGAGGCAGAAGAAGCCGCTTTTCAGCTTACAGAAGCTGAAACGACTGAAACAGAGACGACTGCCAAAGCACTGTAAACCGACGTCTGATAACAAAAAAATAAATCCTCAACTACCCCCGCAGGAACAGTTGAGGATTTTTTGTAGGTTATTTTTCCTTGACTACAGAAGTCAGCGGATGGCGGTTGCCCTTGATATCGGTCAGGAAAGCTTTGGCCGAACCGAAATTCAGGTACATGTCCAAGCGTACCGGCAGATGGTTCCGGTCGTCTGTCACATAGAACGTGATGACTTCCTTTTCCTTTTTCTCTTCACCCACATATTCCACCAGCGAGAACACCAGACAACGGTAGGTCACCCCGTTCTCGGCCTTGTAGTTCTCCTTGCGGCGGTAAATCAGAGTCTGTTTCTCTACTGCCCTTCCGGTAGCCATGGAGAAAAGAATCTTCTGCCCGGGCTTGTAATCGGTAGGATCGTACGAACGGGCCTGCAAGAGGATGCTCAACATGTCATACACACATACCGGCAACTCATCATGATGCTTGTCGGTATTGCCCCGCAACGTACGCTGCTGGTCGACAATGCACTTCCCATTCTGGTAACTGAACTTCACCTCGTCCACCGTATAACGTTTGCCCTCTTCCGCCCCTTTCCGGAAGTACAGCGGCACCAAGTCTTTCGAAGTGATGCAGGTCAGCGTGTCACGCATCTTGAAGAAGAAGTCAATCTTCTTGTTGGTGTACGACTGCAAATCCGTCTTCAGGCACGGAACGCCCTTGTATTTCGTCTCATTGACCGTCATCTTTGCCCATCCGGCATTGATCCAGACAAACTTCCAGTTAAACTTCAGCTCATAAGAAAGCGTCTCCCCTGGCTTGATTGCATCATTCACAGCACCACATTGTGCGTTGGCTGCCATTCCTCCCACCAGGAGGAAAAGGCAAAGAATCAGTTTCTTCATCATGTTTTTCCTAGTTTACGCGCCCGCTCTTTGTTGCGGTCCTTGATTTTTTTCGCCTCATCGGGCTTTTGTTTCTTTATCTCGTCCAACTTCTGCTTGTCGAGCGGCGTAGCATGGACATCCCATGTTTCCTCAAACTCAAAGTTGGCTTTCATTTCCCATACTTTCGGGAAGTAGAACACTTCTTCCGGCTGCCGTTTTTCGCCATAATTACCGGTATCCCACACCCCGTTGTTGTTGTCATCGTTAAACAGACGGATATAATACTTCGTGCTGGGCTGAAGGAAATAGAAGTCGCACGTATTTTTCTCCGTTACCGGCTGCTGACGTACCACCCCGTCACTACTGTTCAGCAACTGCACAATGGCGTGCGGCCCGGCCCCGACAATGTTCAGGTACAACGTGCCATACTCTTCCAGCGTCTTCACCTTCAGTTCATTTTCCACCTTGTTCGTATAAAGTCCGTAAATGCCCTTGATGCCCAACGAATCTATCTTAAGCTGATATTCCTGTCCGGGCTGCCAGTCGGCCAGAATCTGGTACTGACGAGGGGCCACCGAGTCTTTCATCAGGATGAACGGAATGGTCTCCCACAAGGAATCCACCTTGACCGCCATGTGAATGGCTGCCGTATCGATGTGTTCCACCGGCTCCTCAAACTTCAGCACAATATTCCGGTTCAGGTCGAGGCTGGAAGGAGCATCCACCGACATGGCGAAAAACTTGGGCTGCACTTTCAGCGTATCCCCCTTCTTTTCCCGCCGCTTGCGTTCCTTTTCTTCCTTCTTTAGCGCTTCTTCCGCCAACGCCATACGCCGCTTCTTGTCAATCTTGTTCACCATGCGCAACGTATCGGTCTTCGGTACCAGCTGGCCCAGCGTATCCGTGGCCAAATAATCCATCTGGAAAGTCAGCGTGTCACGCTCACACATCACCGTATCCTTAATCCAGTAGCGAATGGTGTCATTGCGTGAGTTACTTTCGATGACAAACGCATCTTTCTCGTCGAAATCCAGACCTTTAATAGTGGGAAGTGTATCCGCTTTGGCACTGAAATACAGTGAAAAACGGTTCAACTGTTCCCGTTCGCTCTTCACCAGATACTGCATCGGATTCTCTTCCTTGAACGAGCGCAGAATCAGGTTGTCGGGCAGGAAACGCGTGTAGTGTACGTCATAAATCGTATCGTAGGCCAGCGTATCGAGTTCATTCCATACCGTGTCCTGACGCACAGCCTGCCGCATATCGGGCACAACCAGGGAATCCAGAAAAGCAATCGCCTCCGTCTTCGAATCGAACAGATAATTCTGGTTGCCGTCCATCAGCGCATAGATACGGTATTTTCCCGGTGCCACTCCCCGGATGGTGAAATGGCCTCGGCTGTCGGTACGCGAAATACGGTCGAACGGGAGTTTCACGAAAGCACTGTCTTCCAGGTTCTTGTGAAGCCCTACCTGAATTCCTTTCACCGGCTCCAGATTCTCGGCGTTCAGCACCGTACCCGAGACTTCCATCGTATCGATGTGTGCACCGGTAGAGAAGGCGTAGGCGAAATTTCCCAAGGGATTATCCTCGTTGTTATCCACAATGGCATCCCCAAAGTCGATGGTATAAGTGGTGTTTTCCTGAAGCGTGTCAAAAAATTCCACCAGCACCCGGTGGCCGCTTACCTTCACCTCGGGAGCTTCCTTCTGCGGGGGTGAAATAATGACCTTCTCCGAAGGCTTGTCCAACTTGATGTACTCATCGAACTCTATGGAGATTTTCTTTCGCTTGTTGTTCGTCGCATTGGGTTCCGGAGTGGCCCGCACAAACTTGGGCGGCGTCTCATCATACGGTCCCCCGTCGGGCATACCCGTACTTGCACAGGCATAAAACCCAATAATCACGAGCAGAAAGGCGATATATTTAGGAATAGGCTTCATCAGTCAGGGTCTAGTTATTCAGTTTCAACATTTCTTCAATATAGTCACGGCTGTTGCTCAGGCGAGGTATTTTATGCTGTCCGCCCAGCTTACCCTTCTGCTTCAGCCAGTCGTGGAACAGTCCTTCACGGGCCACAATCACTTCCAGCCGCTGCAAGGTGATATCCTTATGCCGCTTGGCCTCGTAATCCGAATTGATTTCCTGCAAGGCCGTATCGAGCACCTGCGTGAACTTCTCCAGCGAATCGGGCATCACACTGAACTCAATCAGCCACTGGTGACGGCACTTCGCATTGGCATCCATGAATACCGGTGCCGCCGTATATTCCAGCACCTGTGCCCCCGTTTCCTTGCAGGCACGCTCCAGTCCCTTTTCGGCATTGTCCACCATCAGTTCCTCACCGAAGGCATTGATAAAATGCTTCGTACGCCCGGAAATGATGAACTTGTAAGGATTTTTCTGCGTAAACTTCACCGTATCGCCGATGATATACCGCCACAAGCCGCACGAAGTAGTGATGACCATCGCATAGTTGCGTCCCACTTCCACGCCCCACAGTGGCACGATAGCCGGATTCGGTTTGTCGATGTCTTCCAGCGGAATGAACTCATAGAACACGTCGTAGTCAATCATCAGCAACATAGAAGGGTCGTGCAAATCACTCTGCAAGCCAAAGAAACCTTCACTGGCATTATACGTTTCCATGTAATGCATCTTGTCGGAAGGAATCAGCTGCTTGTACTGCTCACGGTAAGGCGTAAAGCACACACCTCCGTGGAAGAACACCTCCAGATTAGGCCACACCTCGTTCAAATGCTTGGCACCGGTTTTCTCCAGAATACGGTGTATCACGGCCAGCATCCACGAAGGTACTCCCGACAGGTTGGTCACGTTCTGATGAATCGTAGTGTCGGCAATGCGTTCTACCTTCTCCTCGAACTCGCTCAGCAGGGCTATTTCCTTTTTCGGCACCCGAATCAGGTTGACCAGCGGACTGATGTTCTGAATCAGGATGGCCGACAGGTCGCCCACCAGACTGTCTTTCACATTGTAGTTCGGACTGTGGCTTCCGCCCAAGATCAAGCCCTTCCCCGAAAAGAAACGGCTCTGCGGATTTTCGCGCAGGTAAAGTGCCACTGCATCCGTACCTCCCCGGTAATGAATACCTTTCAAGCCTTCCGGGCTGACGGGAATAAACTTGCTCTTGTCGTTGGTAGTTCCCGACGACTTAGCATACCAGATGACTTTCCCCGGCCACAACACATTCTTTTCTCCATGGCGCATGCGGTCTACATACCCCTTCACATCTTCATAGGTCTGTATCGGAACCCGCTGGAAATCGGTATAGTTCCGGATCTGGTTGAAATCATATTTTGTGCCCCACTCCGTGGAGGAAGCTTTCTGTATCAGCTTTCGGAATACGCGGTCCTGAATTTCTTCGGCCTTTGTCCCATAAAGGTCAATTTCTCTCTGTCTGGGAGCAAATAGCTTTCCTATTAACTTTGTTGAATTCATTCGTCTTAATTTTCAAATCCATATATGTGGTAGTTGCAAAGGTAGATTTTTTCTGCCTAATTCAGCAGGCAGGAACATTATTTTTTCCACCCTCATGACAAATATACAGTTTTTTCTTACCTTTACCACACAATCTATTAAGACCACAAAACATGAAGATAGGAATCTTGACTTCAGGGGGTGACTGTCCGGGCATAAATGCTACAATCCGAGGGGTTTGCAAGACAGCCATCAATCATTACGGAATGGAGGTATATGGCATCCACAGCGGCTTCCGGGGCTTGCTGGACAACGACATCATTCCGATGGACGAGAGTTCGCTCACCGGGCTGCTTAACCTGGGAGGGACCATTCTCGGCACCTCGCGTGAAAAACCTTTCAAAAAGAAGGGAACTGCCGTCTCGGAAGACAAGCCTGCCCTCCTGTTACAGACTATCCGCGACCGGCAGCTGGACTGCATCGTATGTATCGGCGGAAACGGAACCCAGAAAACCGCAGCCAAACTGGCGGAAGCAGGGGTCAACGTGGTAAGTATCCCTAAAACCATCGACAACGACGTGTGGGGAACCGACGTGTCGTTCGGATTCGACTCGGCGGTATCCATCGCCACCGATGCCATCGACCGACTGCACTCCACGGCCAGCGCGCACCAGCGGGTCATGGTCATTGAGGTAATGGGACACAAGGCCGGATGGATTGCCCTCTACTCGGGCATGGCCGGAGGAGGCGACATCATCCTGCTGCCGGAAATCCCATTCGACATCCACCGTATCGGCGATGCCATCATCAACCGGCTCAAGAAAGGCAAGCCCTACTCCATCGTGGTAGTGGCAGAAGGTATTCCTACGCTGGGCGGCAAGAAAGCGGCACAATACATTGCCGAAGAAATAGAATATGAAACGGGATTCGAGACACGCGAAACGGTGCTGGGCTATATCCAGCGCGGAGGAAGCCCCACGGCCTACGACCGTAACCTGGCCACACGCATGGGAGGACACGCTACCGAACTGGTTGCACAGGGCCTGTTCGGACGGATGGTGGCCCTGAAAGGAAACGCCATCGATTCGGTACCACTGAGCGAAGTGGCCGGCAAACTGAAACTGGTGACGGAAGATCACGACCTGGTGGTTCAAGGCCGACGGATGGGTATCTGTTTTGGATAAATATACAGTTTATACACATAAAATCATTGCTAAAAAAACGTCCTTGCGTTTGGAGGAAAACACCTTTACGTTTTACCTTAAACGCAAGGACGTTTTGTGTAAAACGCTTCGACGTTTTAGTTCAAACGCACTTGCGTTTTTTTACCGTCTTTCCATACCCCTATAAACCATTGATTTCCAGCACAGAAAGCCTCCTCCCTCCCAAATTAAAATTTTTTTATTTTTCATTTATTAACAAATAATATTTCTTTCGTATAGTCCATTACTATATTTTTGCCGAAAACATAAAAACAAAAACCAAGAATTAATACTAAACAGAAGCATATAATCAAAAAATTATATTATTTACCCTTGTAACCTAAAAAACAACCCAAAACAGAAACTTAACAACCTTATTGACCTTTACTATTTTTTATCTCAAGCTCTTTTCCACAAGGGCTTAATACCTAATTTAATAACCTTAATTTTACTGACATGCAACAAGGAAAAACGAACAAGTTTGGAAAAAAACTTGGACTGGCATTATGTATGCTACCTCTTTCCTCCTGGGCTGTGTCCAGTGCCACACTCGATGCAAGCCCCCTTCCAGCAGTTTCCTTTCATGAAACCAAAGACATCGAGGCTACTGCACAAAGTCCCAGAAAACGAACCATCACCGGTACCATTACCGATGCTTCGGACGGAACGCCTATCATCGGAGCCAACATTGTCCTGAAAGGGAAAAGCACCGGTGTCATTTCCGACCTGGATGGTAATTATTCTATCGAAGCTACCAGCAAAGACATTCTGGTGGTCAGCTTCATCGGTTACAAAACCCGCGAGATTTCCGTGGCCGACCTCGGTGTCATCAACGTGAAGCTGCGGTCGGACAATGAGATGCTGGACGAAGTCGTAGTAGTCGGTGCCGGTACGCAGAAAAAAGTCAGTGTCACCGGTTCTATCACCAGTGTAAAAGGTTCTTCCCTTGTCACTCCTACTTCTTCTTTGACCAATGCCCTCGCCGGTAAGCTGGCAGGTGTCATCGCCAAGACTTCCAGCGGCGCACCGGGACAGGCCGCCGAATTCTATATCCGCGGTATCGGCACATTCGGTGGAAGAGCCACTCCGCTGATTATGCTGGACGACGTGGAAATCTCGGCTGCCGACCTGAACAACATTCCGGCGGAAACCATTGAAAGTTTCTCTATCCTGAAAGATGCTTCGGCAACCGCCATCTACGGTGCCCGCGGTGCCAACGGTGTAATGTTGATTACCACCAAATCGGGACGGGAAAATGAACGCACACAGATTAACGTGACGGTGGAAAACGCATTCAACGTCATGACCAATTTCCCGGACTTCGTGGACGGTGCCACCTGGATGGAAATGTACAACGAGGCACAGACCACCCGCAATCCGGGCGTAGCTCCCAAATATTCGCAAGAACAGATTGAAAACACCCGCCTGGGCACCAATCCCTACATGTATCCCAGCGTGAAATGGAACGACGTGATTTTCAAAGACATGGCCATGAGCCAGCGGGCCAACATCAACGTGCAGGGTGGTGGTTCCAGAGCCACTTACTACATGAGTATCCAGGCCAACCATGACTCCGGATTGCTGAATACCCGAAAAGTATATTCTTATAACAACAACATCAACAACTGGAGCTACAACTTCCAGAACAACATCAAATACAAGCTGACGTCTACTACGACCGTAGACTTGCGAATGAATGCGCAGATACGCAACAACCAGGGTCCCAACTATAATACATCCGATTTGTTCAAGATGGCCCTGACCACCAACCCGATCAACTTCCCTGTCACATTCCCGGCAGAGGAAGGCGATACGCATATCCGTTTCGGTAATGCCATCCTGAGCGGAACCAACCTGCGCACCAACCCTTATGCCTACATGCTCTCTTCTTACAAGCAGACGCAGGAAAACACCTTGAACACTTCTTTGAAAATCAGCCAGCAGCTTGATTTCATTACCAAGGGACTGAGTGCCACGGCTTTGGTCAACTTCAAGAACTGGTCGTCCAACTGGTACAGCCGCAGCATCGAGCCCTACTACTACCGTATTAAAGACGGAAGTTTCAATCCTGCTACGGGAGAATATACCCTGGAAAGACTGGGCACAAGCGGAACGGATTATATCTCACAGTCGGACATCACGAAAGACGGTGACAACACCTTCTTCCTGCAGTTTACCCTCGACTATCAGCGCCGTTTCGGCAAACACAGCGTAGGCGGTATGTTGCTCTATATGCAGCGTGAATACCGGAATGCCGTGCTGCCGAACCGCAACCAGGGTTTCTCCGGACGTTTCACCTACGACTTCGACCAGCGTTACCTGGCTGAAATCAACTTCGGTTACAACGGTACCGAGCGTCTGGCAAAAGGCGACCGCTTTGAATTCTTCCCGGCCATCTCTCTGGGATGGGTGGTTTCCAACGAGAAATTCTTCGCTCCCCTCAGCAAGGTCATATCGTCCTTGAAGCTGAGAGGTTCCTACGGTCTGGTAGGTAGCGACGAAACCGGCCCTCAAGGCTCACCTCACTTCTTGTACATCGACCAGGTAAATGTCATTGGCCAGAATCGCCCGGGAGCCACCTTTGGCGAAGACCTGAATGTCACCAAATACGGTCCTGTAGTCACTCAGTATGCCGTGCAGAACGCCGGATGGGAACGCGTGAAAAAACTGGACGTCGGTTTCGACATGGAACTGTTCCGCAGCTTGAGCCTGACCTTCGACTTCTTCTACGACAAGCGCTACAACATCCTGCTGCACCGCGAGGCATGGCCGCAGTCTCTGGGATATGACTCCGCCAAACCTTGGAGCAACAAAGGAAAGGTAGACAACTGGGGATATGAACTCAGCGTCAACTACCGCAAGCAGTTCAACAAGGACCTGGCCGTAGACTTCCAAGGAAACTTTACCTACACCCAGAATAAATACGTAGACTACGACGAACCGCTCTATCCTTATACCTGGCAGACCGTGACCGGCAAACCTTTGAGTCACCAGAAAGGTTACATCGCCGACGGACTGTTCCAAAGCCAGGAAGAGATTGACAACAGCCCGACACAAAACTTGGGAAGTAGCGTAATGGTAGGCGACGTGAAATACCGCGACGTGAACGGTGACGGCATCGTCAACACAGAAGACCAGGTCATGATTTCAGAATACGGCAACATGCCGCGCATCCAGTACGGTCTGGGCATGAACATCGACTACAAAGGATTCAACTTCGGCGTATTCTTCAACGGTTCGGCCATGCGTACCCTCATGATCAGCGGTATCACTCCGTTCGGACAAGACGACTTCAACGTCATGCAGTTCATTGCGGATGATTACTGGACAGAAGCCAACCCGAACCCCCATGCGGCGTATCCGCGTCTGGGACTGACCGACGCACAGACGGCCAACAACACCCAGGCCAGCACCTACTGGATGAGAAACGGTAACTTTATCCGCTTCAAGACGCTGGAAATCGGATACCGTTTCAAGCATGCCCGCGTGTACTTCAGCGGAAACAACCTGTTCGTATTCAGTCCGTTCAAGTTGTGGGACCCGGAACTGGCATGGAACAGCTACCCCTTACAGAGAACGTTTAATATCGGATTACAGTTAACTTTCTAAAAAATCTAATTACGATGAAGACTTTTAAAAACATAGGAAAAATCGCCTTACTTTCACTGGCTTTATGTGGAGGAACCACTTCATGTAACTACCTCGACGTAGTACCACCCGAACAAGCCTCCTTGCCAGATGCCACCAAAGACCCGGAAGCCACCCTGGGCTTTCTTTTCTCCTGCTACGGAGGAGTGAGAAATCCGTTTGATTATCAGACGGTGGAAGCCGGTGCCGACGAATACGTACTTCCTCCCCTGTGGAACACCGGTTCACAAAAAATCACCTGGGACTTGAACCTCCCGACCAATATCGCCGACGGATGGAGCTGGGGAACCAACTACCGCTTCATCGGACAGTGTCTGCTCTTCCTGCAGGAACTGCCTAATGCCAGAGGGGTGACGGACGAACAGAAAAGGGCCTGGGCAGCAGAAGCCAACTTCCTGCTGGCATACTACCACATGGCTACATTGATAGCCTACGGTCCTTGCCCTATTACCGACACCTATATCGACCAAGCTACCCCCGAATCAGAATACAGGGGACGTATGCACTTCGACTACGTGAAAGACTGGATTTGCCAGAAATTTGACGAAGTCTGCCAAGACGGACAGCTTCCCGCCACCCGCAGCGGGGATGAATGGGGAAGAGCCACCTCGGTCATGGCCAAGGCCCTGAAGGCCCGCCTGCTGGTATATGCCGCCTCTCCGTTATACAACGGCAGCTTCCCTTACAAGGACTGGGAAAACGTGAAATTCGAGACTCCGGGCTACGGCAAGGAGCTGATTAGCAAACAATACGACCCCAAGAAATGGGAAGCAGCCAAGACTGCCTGTCTGGAAGCCATTGCCGCTGCAGAAGCAGCCGGACACAAACTGTTCAGCCTGGACGATGCACGCACCTTGTACAAGCAAGCCAATCTGCCACTCCCGTTTGTTCCTTTCAAAAGCGAAAATGGCGGATCAGCCGAAAAGGACAAAGAGTTCATGGAACGCGTACAGCTGATGCGATACGTGGTTACCACTCGCTACAAAGAAGGTAACCGCGAAACCATCTGGGGACATGCCAACCAGGGAACCATGATTATCGGTTCTCTTCCGCACCGTGTCATCAAGAACAACCAGGGAACCTGGAAGGCCGGATATTCCGGAGTGTCACCTACCCTCAATACAGTGGAGCAATTCTACACAGAAAACGGAGTGCCCATCGAGAAAGACCAGAATTTCTATCCCGAAACGGAATGGTTCCAGACTGCCGGCGTATCCGGACGTGAGGATATCATCAAGCTGAATGCCCGCCGTGAACCCCGTTTCTATGCCTGGATTGCATTCGACGGCGGCGACATGGGAAGCCGTGTCAATGGCGGACAGCCCTTGAAACTGGAAATGCGCAATTCGGAACTTCACGGTTACAATCCGTCCCTGTTCAACCGCGACAACTGTGTGACCGGCTACCTGTCTCAAAAGTTCATTGAACCTACCTTCGCCTGGACTGCCAGTGCCGAAGAAAAACAGGACAAGCCGAGACCAATGATCCGTATGGCCGAATTGTACCTGAATCTGGCCGAATGTTATGCGGCGCTCGGTGAAACCCCTAAAGCACTGGAACAGCTGAACATTATCCGTCAGCGTGCCGGAATCAGAAACCTCGAAACCCAAGACGTCACCGACGATATGCCTATCATGAAATGGGTGCAGAATGAACGCTTCGTCGAACTGTGGGGAGAAGGCCACCGCTACTATGACCTCCGCCGCTGGATGATTGCCCCAGAATACATGGGTGCCGGCGTACGCAAGGGACTCAATGCCATGAGCAAGCTCGACCCGACCTTTGAGGAATTCAACACGCCGGTAGCTGTCAGCCAGGATTTCAAATGGACGAACCGCATGTATTTCCTTCCTGTTTTTGAAAATGAAGTCTACAAAAACCCACAACTTATTCAGGCACCAGGCTATTAAAAAGTATTTGATATGAAACTACATAATCTATTTGGGGCAATCTGTGTCTTAGGAGGCACATTGGCCCTATCCAGCTGCGAAAAATATGACGAACTGTTCCCTGCGCAATACCATTGCGTATTGAACATCAAGGATGCAGGCATCCGTAACACAGAATTATATACTACCGAGGCAGAAGGAACCATTCCGGTTTCCATCATGAAAACCGGAAGCAAGGGGGATGTACCTGCCAACGGAACACTTGTCCCGATGGCAGAAGAAGCTTTCCAGGCCTATTGCACCAACAACGCACTGAAATATGCTTATCTGCCTGCAGAATATTATTCACTTCCAAATGAGGAACTGCAATTTTCCGCACAGGAACGCTACAAAATAATAAACGTTGTGCTGAAAACAAGAGAAATCTCGAAACTGCAGGAGAGCAATCACGGACAGAAATATGCCTTGCCCTTGCTGCTCCACGGAAACGGAGCTTCCGTACACGACAGCCTACTCATCATTGCCCCCGACATCAAGGCTCCCTCACTCGAACTGACCAGTGCCGGATTCGTAAGTGCCGTCCAGTTCACTTCCAAGGGGGAAGCCAAACAGACCCATACAGTGGAACTGGCCCTGCCCACTCCAAACGCTTGGGGATTGAAATGCAGCGTCACTTGCAACGATGAAGCGATAGAGGCTTTCCAGAAATACAATGCTCAGAACGGCAACCGTTACCAGCAACTTCCGGAAAACGCATACACCCTGCCCGACAATGGCGTGGTAACTTTTGCCGAAGCGGCCACTACCGCCACCATGGAGGTCACCTTCAACCGGGATGCCATGCAAATGGGAGAATATATCCTTCCTCTTACCATTTCCAACCCTAACGTGGAAGGCATGGAAATCAAAGCCTCTCAGAAAACCGTCCTGTTGGGAGTTTCTTACTCTCCAGACAAACTGGTGCTGAAGGCAGACCAGTTTAAGACCAACTCCATTGCCGACGGCGACGGAACAGGACTTACCGGTCTGATTGACGGACTCGGAGCCGGCCTGCATTTCCATTCCAACTGGAGTGCTCCGGTACAAGATGCCAACTACGGCAACTACATCGATGTGACACTGACTGCTTCTATCCAATCCATCAAGCTGGACTACTGGACCCGCTTTGAAAACGGAAATGCGGCCCCGACCCACATCAAGCTGTTTACCAGCGTAGACGGTAATGACTGGACTGAACTGGGAGAGATTAAAAGCGGACTTCCTACAGGTGCAAACCAGCAGTATTCCTCTCCTATCTATCGTGCGGCCAACCCATTCTCTCATTTCCGTTTCGCCGTGCTGACAAGTACCGCAGGCTCCATGACCAGTGGAGGAGGCTCTTGGTTCAACCTGGGAGAGCTCACACTGTACGGTAATTAATTCTTTACACATTCACTCAAAGAAAGAGGAAGGAGAACCAACCTATACTCCTTCCTCTTTTAACTACCCCAAACCTAATCACCATGAAAAAAAATTTATTTTTCGCGTCTTTCACGATGCTGTTGCTCCTGATACTTTCTTCCTCGGGATGTAAAGAGAAAGAGAACCTCAAAGACCGTATCTTTTCCATCGAGGAGGCAGACATGAACCAGGAATTCGGAAGTGCTCCGGAAAATAAAATCATCCTTATCAAAACCAACCTGTCACTGAACGACTGGAAAGCCGAAAGTGAAGCCAACTGGCTTTTCCTGTCTACCCAAGAAGATGCTTCGCAGGGAGCAAGCCTCAAAATTTCCGCTACGGCCAACACCTCTGGGGAGCGTAGAACAGCGGTGGTCAAGCTTCTGTCTCCCGTACAGAACTATATCCTCAACGTGACCCAATATGGCTCGTCAGATATCGTCCTCAGCGAAGACATCAAAGTGCAGCCTTCTGGAGGAAAAGCCAGTGAATGTCAGCCCGGACAAGACATTGAAAATACATGGGACGGCAAATTTTCTGCCGACGGTGCCAATCCTTATCATTCGCCATGGGGAAAATCGGCCAACTTCCCGGTCACGCTGGAATATTATTTCCAAGGAGGTGCCGACATAGACTACCTTATTTATTATACCCGTTCCGGAAACGGAAACTTCGGAGAATTTGACCTGCTGATGGCGACCGATGAAGGACACTCGGACTGGAAGAAATATGGTTCCTACAATTTCCGCATGCAGAATGCACCTTCCAAAATCACCTTCAAGACAACCCAGAAGGTGACAGGCATCAAATTCGAAGTCAAGTCGGGTGCCGGCAATTTTGTGAGCTGCGACGAAATGGAGTTCTACCGGTACAACCAGGAGAACACGCTGGAAAAAACACTGCTCACCGTATTCGACGACATCACTTGCAGCACCTTGAAGGAAGGAGTGACCGACGAACAAATCAATGCCCTCCCCGACTATTTTGTCCGACTGGCCAAAGCTCTCCAAAGCAACACCTACGATGCGCATGAAAAAGAATTCCGCATCCGTGAATATGCCCCTTACAGCATACCGGAAGAATGGGCTGCCAAACTGATGACCAAGAAATACAGTAACCTGGACAATCCTACCGGTATTTCGGTGCAGCAAGGCGATGAAATTATCGTACTGGTGGGCGACACTCACGGCCAACAGATATCCTTGCAAAGTATCTGGGAAAGCGGACAGGAATACAAACAGACCAACATGAGCGGGGAAGTCTATTTCCTGTCACCGGGTGTCAACAAACTGACCATGCGCAAGGAGGGACAGCTTTTCGTCATGTACAACACCGACCTGACCTCGCCCGATGCCCAGCCCATCAAGATTCATATCCCGATGGGAAGCGGAAAGGTGACCGGCTTCTTCGACCTGAAAGAACACAAGACCGACGAAAAGTATGCCGAACTCTTGAAGAAAGCCACCCACAAATATTTCTGTGTACGAGGCGAACGCATCATGTTCTATTTCCACACTTCCAAGATGCAGGAGTTCGTCCCCAACCAGATACTGTCGGCCATCAACCTGTGGGATGACATCATCGGCTGGGAACAGGAACTGATGGGCATCGAGGATGTACGCCCGTCGCAGGTGAACAACCACCTCTTTGCCATCTCGCCGGAAGGAAGTTACATGTGGGCCTCCGACTATTGCATCGGCTTCGTCTACACTTACCTGAAGAATATCCTGCTGAAAGAGAACGTCATGGCTGCCAAAGACAACGCCTGGGGACCGGCCCACGAGATAGGACACATCCATCAGGCCGCCATCAACTGGCCCGGCAGCACGGAATCGTCCAACAACCTGTTCTCCAATTACATCCTGTACAAACTGGGAAAATACTGCTCCAGAGGCAGTGAGCTGAACGACCTGGCTGATTCCCGCTTTGTCTATAAAAAAGCATGGTATAACATGGGGGATGCCACACATCAGGGAGAAGACACGGAGATACACATGCGCATGAACTGGCAGTTGTGGAACTACTACCACCGCTGCGGACACAATCCTAAATTCTGGCAGACCTTGTTCAAACTGTTGCGTGAAGACCGGATTACAGAAAGTGACCCAGGTGCCGCCCAGCTCAAGTTTGCCATGAAAGCCAGTGAGGCGGCAAAGGAAGACCTGACCGACTTCTTCGACTTGTGGGGTTTCTTTATCCCGGGAGAAGATACCATTGACCAATATGGTACCTGGAAATATAAAGTGACAGCCGAAATGATCAAAGAAGCCAAGGACTTCATGAAGAAATTCCCAAAACCCAAACATGCCTTCCAGTACATTGAAGACCGCAAGGCCGGGGATACCGGACTGGACACCAAACCTTCGGACACCGGATATTATACCCAGTTTGAAGGGGAAGTGAAACCCATCAGTCCGAATATAGCCTACACCGTTTCCGGAAGAAAATATACCGTAGAAAACGGAGAAAATGCGGTGGCCTTTGAACTGCGGAAAAACAGTGCCGAAGGAGAGCTGGTTTATTTCTTCAACATGTTCAGCTACGACATTCCAACGGGTGTGGACCTGACCAATGCCCAACTCTATGCTGTACAGGCCGACGGAAAGCGAGTTGAAATCCAAAAGAAATAAGTATTTCTTCTCATACAGAAACAGAAAGGGGTACCGGCACACACGCCGATACCCCTTCTTCCTATCATGTAGTTTTCAAAATCTCCGTCACTTGTTCAGCTTCCAGGTGAATCCGTCTTTGGTATCCTTCACCTCAAAGCCCAGTGCAGCCAGGTTGTCGCGAATCTTGTCGCTGGTAGCCCAGTCTTTGTTGGCCTTGGCCTGCATACGCTGTTCCAACAGCATGTCGACCACTTTTCCGTAGGCTTCTTCACGGGCCGCATTGTTTTCAGCTTCCGCCTTCAAGCCCAGAATGTCGAACACGAACAGATGGAACACGCTCTTCAGTTCTTCCAGGTCTTCTACACTGATGGTCGCCTTCTTGTCAATCACCGTATTAATCATGCGAGTGGCATCAAACAGGTGTGAAATGACAATCGGCGTATTCAAGTCGTCATTCATGGCTTCGTAGCACTTCTCGCGCAAACCCTGCGGCTCGATGCCCGAAGTGGTCTTCGACGGGGTGATGCGTTCCAGGTTCTTCACACCTTCCAGCAGACGTTCCAGTCCCTTTTCAGCTGCCTGCAATGCTTCGTTGCTGAAGTCTACCGTGCTGCGGTAGTGTGCCTGCAGGATGAAGAAACGGATGGTCATCGGCGTATAAGCCTGTGTCAGCAGCTTGTTGGAGCCGGTGAAGAACTCATCCAAAGTGATGAAGTTACCCAATGACTTACCCATCTTCTGTCCGTTGATGGTAATCATGTTGTTGTGCATCCAGTAGCGTACCATCTGATGACCTTCAGAAGCAACCGCCTGTGCAATCTCACATTCATGGTGCGGGAAAATCAAGTCCATTCCTCCTCCGTGAATGTCGAAAGTCTCACCCAAGTACTTCCGTCCCATGGCCGTACATTCACAGTGCCAGCCCGGGAAACCGTTGCTCCAAGGTGAAGGCCAGCGCATGATGTGTTCCGGCTGTGCACACTTCCACAAGGCAAAATCGGCCGGATTGTGTTTCTCGTCCTGTCCGTCGAGTTCACGGGTGGTGTTGAGCACATCATCCAAGTTACGGCCTGACAATACACCGTAATGATGGTCTTTGTTGTACTTGGCCACGTCGAAATACACCGAGCCCTTGCTTTCGTATGCATATCCGTTTTTCAGAATTTCTTCTACCAGCTGAATCTGTTCGATGATGTGTCCGGACGCATGCGGCTCAATGCTGGGCGGCAGCACGTTCAAGGCTTCCATGGATTTGTGGTAGCGCAACAGATAATACTGCACCACTTCCATCGGTTCCAGCTGTTCCAGACGGGCCTTCTTGGCAATCTTGTCTTCTCCGTCGTCGGCATCGTGTTCCAGATGGCCTACATCGGTAATGTTACGCACGTAGCGCACCTTATAGCCCAGATGCTTCAGGTAGCGGAACAGGATGTCAAACGTAATGGCGGGACGCGCATGTCCCAGATGGGCATCCCCGTAAACGGTAGGCCCACACACATACATGCCCACATGAGGAGCATGCAAAGGCACGAAAAGTTCCTTCTTGCGGGTCAGTGTATTGTAAATGAAAAGCTTGTTATTCTCCATAATTCAAAAGAGTTAGGTTGCAAAGTTATAAATTAAAAAGAGAAAAGCGTGATTTCGGCCAAAAAATCACGCTTTTCTCTTTGCAATCTCCTTTTGTTATTTCGTCAGGACAATACCGCCTTCCGGCTGAATCACGACTTTCACTTCAGCCGGATTCTTGATTTTCAGTTCCTCCAGCTGCGGCTGTCGCTTCTTGTCGTCCAGGTAATAAGACACGGTCTCGCCTTTTTGCCACATCGGCAGGTTCAGCGTCAGCTTCAGCGGTTCTTTCTGGGCATTCACTCCCACCACGTACCAGCGGTCACCGTGACGGCGGGCCAGTACGCAATATTTACCGGGATAACCGTCCAGGAACATCGTTTCATCCCAAGTGGTCGGCACCTGCTTCATGAAGTCGATGGCCAAGGCCGACGCATCAGTCAGGTTGTTCGGAGCCAGGGCGAAATTCTGAATCGGGTTCTGATACAGTACCGCCGTAGCCAGCTGGAACACATCGGTGGTCTTGCGGATGCTTCCTCCATCGTTCGTCCGGTTGTAACGCTTGTTCAGCAAGGTACCGCCAAACTCCATACAGCCGATGGTGTTGCGGATAAACGGATGCAGGCAGGCATTGTAGGCCTCCATGTCGTCAAAGTGCTGGTTGAAGATCAGGTTCTCCGAAGCCAGTACCGCCTCGCTGCCCACATAGTTGGGATACATCCGTTCCCATCCGCGCGGAATGGTACAGCCATGGAAGATAATCATCAGTCCATATTCGTTGGCATCGGTCAGGATGTCTTCGTACAAGCCCATCATCTGCTGCTTGTCACTGCCGAAGAAGTCCACCTTCAATCCTTTCACACCGCATTTCTGCAACCATTTCATTTCTTTCTTGCGGGCCACGGAGTTGCTCATGCACTGCTTGGCATCCTGCGGCGCGTCGTTCCAGTAACCGTTGGAGTTGTACCACACGAACACGTCCACCTTCTTCTGGTGCGCATACTGGAAAAGTTTCTCCATCTTGTCGCGGCCGATGTTTTTCTCCCAGCCACCGTCAATCAAGGTATATTCATAGCCCATCTCACTGGCCAAGTCGATGAAACGCACCTGGTCATCGTAGTTGATGCTCGGGTCCTGCCACATAATCCAGCTCCAGGTAGAACGTCCGAACTTATAGTCCTGTGAAGGTTCATAAAGTGGATCCACCACATCAAACGGCACCGTGGTTTCCACAATCGGCTTCAGTCCGTTGCCCACCGTAATGGTACGCCAGGGAGTCACACCCGGCAGGGCCAGTCCCGGAGTGGAAGAACCCAGTCCGTTCATCTCGCCCGGGTTCGGGAAGGCAATGCTATACAGTCCGTCCTTCGTGGCATCGCTCAGATGAGACGCACAATACAAGCTGCGCACACCGGTTTCCGAAACCAGTGCCCAGTTGTCGCCCACATGGAAAAGGGCCGGGAAGGTATAGCCTTCACCATATTTAGACGGTGTAGCCACCGGCTCATCGGGTACATATTCCTCTTCATAGCTCGGTTTGGTACGCATCCAGCCAATCATCGGGTCGCTCTGCGGGGAAAGAAAAGTGGTAGTGGAAGAAGGGAAATCAAATCCGGTGGCTTCCTTTTCTACCACCATGCAGGCGGTTTCGTCATACTGGGGCATCTCGTAGCGGAACGCGATGTCGTTGTTGCTCAGCTGGAACACGATAGCCACTTTCTTCTTGTCTGCATTTTCAAGGTTTACGGTCAGCTTGTTAGCTGCATAGTGCACCGTAGAGCGTTTGATACGGGTCTGCGTATAAGTCTTGTCCACTTTATCTGCCTGCTGGTCTACAAACGTCATCTGCCGACTGAAGTCACCGATATTGGACACGAAGCCCAATGGGGAATTCTCCAAAACGGTCTTGCCGTCGTAAGTCACTGAATAAACAGGTTTACCGTCCTGCAACTGAAAATCAAGCTTCAAACGGGTATCCGGTCCGGTGACCGACGCCTGCTGCGCCAGTGCCTGCGAAGCCAGTAATGCCAATGTGTAAAAGAGTCCTTGTTTTTTCATAAGTGTTTTCCAGATAGTTATTAATCAGGACAAAAATAGAAATTAAGTGTGAAACTTACAATATTTTTCTCTATATTTGCGCGGTAGACACTTTATAATTATAAAACCATGAATAAACACTTAACCTTTCTCTCTGCGCTTGCCCTCAGCGCGGGTCTCAGCCTGCAGGCACAAAACACCAACCAGATGGTAATTCAGGCCAACAAAATTGGTGCGGAAATACAACCGACCATGTACGGGCATTTCTTCGAAGACATTAACTATGGAGCGGACGGGGGACTTTATGCAGAACTCATCAAGAACCGTTCATTCGAATTCCCACAACACCTGATGGGATGGGATATTTTCGGCAACGTCACCCTCCAGGACGACGGACCGTTTGAAAAGAACCCACATTACGTGCGTCTGGGAGCTCCCAGCCATGCACACAAACGTACCGGCATTGAAAACGAAGGTTTCTTCGGCATCGGTATCAAGGCCAACGAGAAATACCGCTTCAGCGTATGGGCCAGAGGGGAAAACCAGAAAATACGGGTGGAACTGATTGACAATGCCTCCATGGGGGAATCACAGGTCATCACCTCACAAGATGTAAAGATTAATTCCAAAGACTGGAAAAAATATGAAGTCATCCTGACACCTGCCCAGACACAAGCCAAAGCGCATTTGAGAATCTTCCTCGCTTCGCCGGGCACCGTCGATCTGGAACATGTGTCCTTGTTCCCGGTAGATACCTGGAAAGGACGTGAAAACGGACTGCGGAAAGACCTCGCACAGGCATTGGCCGATACCAAACCGGGCATCTTCCGTTTCCCGGGAGGATGTATCGTGGAAGGAACGGAAATCAGCGACCGCTATAACTGGAAGAACTCTGTAGGGCCGGTGGAAAACCGTCCGCTCAACAGCAACCGCTGGGAATATACCTTCCCCTACCGTTTCTTCCCGGATTATTTCCAGAGCTACGGCATGGGATTCTACGAACTGTTCCTGCTGGCTGAAGACATGGGTGCCGAACCGCTTCCGGTATTGAACTGCGGACTGGCCTGCCAGTACCAGAATGACGACCCGAAAGCGCACGTGCCCGTAGACCAACTGGACAGCTATATTCAGGATGCACTCGACCTGATTGAATTTGCCAACGGAGACACTACTACTACCTGGGGAAAACTTCGTGCCGACATGGGCCATCCGGCTCCGTTCAACCTGAAGTTCATGGCTATCGGAAACGAACAGTGGGGACCGGAATATCCGGCACGTCTGAAACCGTTTGTGGAAGCCATCCGCAAGTCCCATCCGGAAATCAAGATTATCGGTTCCTCTGGTCCACAGTCTGAAGGAAAGGATTTCGACTACCTGTGGCCGGAAATGAAAAAGCTGAAAGTCGACCTGGTAGACGAACACTTCTACCGTCCGGAAGACTGGTTCCTGAAGTCAGGCAACCGTTACGACAACTACGACCGGAAAGGTCCGAAAGTGTTCGCCGGAGAATATGCCTGCCACGGAAAAGGCAAGAAATGGAACCACTTCCATGCTTCTCTGCTCGAAGCGGCCTTCCTGACCGGAGTAGAAAGAAATGCCGACGTGGTACACATGGCGACTTATGCTCCGCTCTTGGCTCATGTGGAAGGATGGCAGTGGCGTCCGGACTTAATCTGGTTCGACAACCTGCGCTCCGTACGTACTTGCAGCTGGTATGTACAGTCTCTCTACGGCCACAACAAAGGTACCAACGTAGTGCCTCTGACCATGGACAAGAAACCGGTCAGCGGACAAGAGGGGCAGAACGGACTCTTTGCCAGCGCTGTTTGGGATGAACCTACACAGACTTACATCGTAAAAGTGGCCAACACTTCCGAAAAGGCACAGCCTCTCACACTGGAATTCAAGGGACTGAAGAAATCCGTCACGCTGGGCGACGGAAAATGTATTACCCTGCACACAGAAAATCCGGATGCAGAGAACACCCTCGACAACCCGAACCTGATTACGCCACAGGAGAGTGCCGTATCCATCGAAGGAAATACACTCAATACCGAAATAGGTGCCATGACATTTGCTGTCTACAAATTCAAGAAAGAAAGCAAATAAGTCATTCAGCAAATTACCAGAAAGGTGCGCCCGGATTGCCCGGACGCACCTTTTTTTCGCTTTAATAATACATGCACAACCTATATCCCAAATACAATAAACAAGTACATGCCACCAGTACCATGGTCAGTGTCACCTTCAGGGCTTTCTGACGCTCCTTCAAACTTAGTTCCATAGTAACTTCCTCCAATTGTTCTGTAACAAATATCGGGAAAATATATTACAAAATCATGTAGATGAAGTAACTTTTGCGTGAAAATGTTTTTCAAACTCCATTACAGCCGTTTTTCTTAATAAATCTTTCAAATAAGCGGGATTTTCCAAATTATGTTATAAAACACATCTTTTAGATTCATTCCTTTGCAGATTTCCGGAAAGTCCTTACCTTTGCAACGTGTTTTTCATAGTATTAGATTTAAGGTTAACAAAAGGTTGGAGTTCAGCGGAACTCCTTTTTTTATGTCCGTACGTGAACAAAAAAAATTCCGGGCCTGAGCATCCGTTTTGCTCAAGCCCGGAATTTTTATTCCCTGTGACAGGCGATTTTTACATCGGCACAATGGTGAATCCCCATCGGTATTCCTTGTTGGCCGGAATCAGGTACTGCGGATCTGGAATAGAACCCCAGCTGTCGAAACCGCCCACACCCATCTGGCGCATGTCTAGGCAGACTTCCACGAAATCACGCGGAGTGATGTCGTTGATGTGGGTCTGACGCGGCTTGATGTCTTTCGCCGTACGGATATCGTGTTTCAGCTCTTCCGCATCCCGGTTGTTCCACTGGTAATCACGGTTCGTAGTTTCCTCACCGTCAAAGTCTTCCACGGAATTGCGGAGGGAATTGAATTCCATCGTTCCGTCGGCATACACAGCCAATCCCTTGCCGTTTTTCTGCTTCAAGGTCAGCCAACGGGTATCAGTATGATGTCCGTTTTCCTGCGGACGGATATAAGGATAATACATCTGTTCCGCCGTACTCCGGTATTCACCCACCAGTGTACCGTTGTTGCGGTCACAGTAGTTTTCTTCCGGTCCACGTCCGAAATAAGTCACCTGCTCCATGTCGGCCGGCAAACGGAAACGTACCCCGATACGCGGTACCACCAGTTTGGAACTTTCCTTGCGGCGTGCTTCATTACCCGGTGTAAAGGTAGCCATCAGCGTTGCTTCCGAAGCCTCGGTCTGAGCCGCCTGCATTTCGGTAGAAGTAAAGGTGTAATCCGCTTTCACCACTCCCGACGGATGGATGCGGTAAGTCGCAATGTAGAGATTGCCCGCAGCCAGCAGGTAGCTCACCTTCAATACGGCATCTTTTCCGTCCAGGGCGAGTGAGGCATCCACTACGTTGAAGTTCTTGCTCGACTGTTTCCAGATTTGCAGACGTTTCGGCATCTGGCTTCCGTAGTCGTTGTCGTTCGGTCCACGCCAGAAATTAGGCTGCAGACCAAATCCATCATGGAAGTATTCGGTACCTTTTACCTTATACGAAGTCACCAGCCCGGTCGATTTGTCGAACACAAACGATACACGTGACGACTGTACTGTCAGCAGGTTGCCGTTTTCACTGCACTGCAAAGCCGGACCTTGCACCGCAAACGAACGGTCGAGTGCCTCTACCGGCAAACGGAACTGTTCATGCGCAATTTCATAGCCGACCGGAATCAGCGGTTCCGGTTCCAGCGTAGTCACTGAGAAGTTCACGAAATATTCCGTACCTGCCTTGGCCTTCAATCCCCCGACGTTTACCGTCAGCTCTTTCTTGGCCTGAGGAGCCACATCCAGCGATACTTTTCCACGGCGCACCACCTTGTTGTTTTCTTTCACCTCATACGCAATCTGGTATTTCTTCAGGTTGGTGAAATAGAAACGGTTGAGCACATTGAATTTTCCATTCGCCAGGTCGGTAGCCTCAAAAGCCACATTCTGGTGCGCATATTTCACTTCACTCATCGCCGGATGAGGATTGCGGTCCGGATTTACGATACCGTTGCAGCAGAAGTTACCGTCGCTCGGCATGTTGGTGCCGAAGTCACCTCCGTAAGCCCAATAGTCTCTTCCGTTCTCATCCTTTACCAAAATACCCTGGTCTACCCAGTCCCAGATATAACCACCCTGCAGGTTCGGATAGCTGTAAATCGCTTTCCACTGGTCCCACAAGCCTCCAGTAGAGTTACCCATGGCATGCGCATATTCCGACGGCACCACCGGACGGTCACTGCCCTGACGGCCGATACTTTCCAGCCAAGATGCACTAGGATATTGAGGTACATACATATCTGAGTTCCATTCCCACTGCGCACGTTCGTAGTTCACCGGACGGTCCATCAGTCCCTTGTCAGCCTGTTTCACCCACAAGTAAGCCTCATAGAAGTTATATCCGTTACCGGCTTCATTACCCAATGACCAGAACGTCACAGAAGGATAGTTCTTGTTGCGTTCAAACATATTCTGTACACGATACAAATGCGGTTTCAGCCATTCCGGATTGTTTCCCAACGTACCACCCTTGCTCAGGCTGTAATACATACCGTGGCTCTCGATGTTGGCCTCATCGTAAATGTACAGACCGTATTCATCGCACAGTTCATAGAAACGGCGGTCCTGCGGATAATGGCACAGACGCACCGTGTTGATATTGTTGCGCTTCATCAGTTCCAGGTCCTTGCGCATCAGTTCCTCGCTCACGTAATGTCCCGTCAGCGGGTTGTGCTCGTGCATGTTCACCCCTTTCAGCTTCAACGGCTGTCCGTTGATGAACAACACGTGGTAATTCTTGCCATTGGCTCCCTTCTGATCGATTTCCTTGATTTCGATGCGGCGGAAACCTACGTGATACGGAATAACCTCGGTCACCTTACCGTTTTCCTTCACCGTCATCAACAGTTTATACAGGTTCGGAGTTTCTGAGGTCCAAGTCTGTACTTCCGGCAGCTCCTTGCTGAAAGACACTGTGCCTTCTTTTCCCGGCAACACCTCGGATGCCTGCTCGCCACTGGCCACCACCTTGCCCTTGCTGTCCAGCAGTTCATAGCTTACACTCAGCCCGGCCGTCTGTGTGCGATGGTTCTTCAGTTCCATGTCCAGGCGGAAGATACCGTTGGTATAAGAATCATCCAAAGTAGACGTGATGCGGAAATCCTGTACCGAAGCCTTCGGCTGTGAATAAAGGAACACATCGCGTTCGATACCGCTGATACGCCAGAAGTCCTGACATTCCAGATATGAACCCGTGCTCCAACGGAAAATCTTCAAGGTCAGCACGTTGTTCCCGTCCTTCAGGTAGTCATTGATTAAATATTCTGCCGGATTCTTGGAATCCTCATTATAGCCCACCTCTTTGCCGTTCAGGTACACATAACAGCCCGATTTGGCTCCGGCAATGTGCAGATAAATATCGCGTCCTTTCCATTCCGAAGGTACCGTAATGTCGCGGCGGTACACACCTACCGGATTTTTCTCCGGCAACAACGGAGGCTGCGGATTACGCGGCTGAAACTCATAACCATGGTTGGTATAAATGGCCGTACCGAAGCCCTGCACTTCCCAGTTACCCGGCACCTTGATGTCGTGCCATCCGTCGGTACTGGTCTCCGGCGAAGTGATATCGGCCGGAAGATTCAAGTAAGAATCCGTGTAATAAAATTTCCACGTTCCGTTCAACAACTCATAATAAGGGCTGTTTTCATACTTTCCGGTCAAAGCCTGTGCTTTGTCCGCATAGGTCATAAACGCCGATCTCGGTGCTTCCCGGTTGACTGATACAGTCTGAATATCTTTCCAATAAGGTAAAGATGCATTTTCTGCATACGCCTGCTGAGGAGTTCCACTGATTGTCAGCGCTCCCGTCAGCGTACAGCAAAAAGTCTTCATTGCAAGAGTGAGGTTCCTTTTCATCTGTCCTTTTTAAGGTTAATAATTTTCTGGTCGCAAGTTAGGAAGAATATTTTATATTCATCCTAAATTTCCTCATAAATTTTATTTTCCTTACAAAAGGAAATTTTATGAGAAACGGATATATCAAAAATGTCCGCCATCGAAATCAATTCAATGACGGACATCTCTATCTATTACCAGCTTAAACCATCAATACCATACCACCGGCTTATCGCCCATCAGGAAGGTCAGCTCACCTCCCTTCATGATATCGGCATATCCTATCCAAGATTTTTTGTACTCTTTTCCGTTCAGGAGCACACCCTGTATGTAATTGTTCTGCTGGCCCTGATCGTCCCGCTTGATGACAAACTTGCCGCCCGGTACCGCAATTTCGACCTTCTCAAAGTTCGGATAACCAAAGACAAACTTACCTCCGGCAGGTTCCACCTGATAAAAACCGAAAGAAGAAAGCACATACCACGCCGACATCTGGCCCACATCTTCGTTGCCCGACAATCCGTCCGGCTGGTCGGTGTACATGGTATGCAGAATTTCTTTCACCCGCTCGGCGGTCTTCCATGGCTGTCCTACCATTGTATATAAATAGGTGATGTGGTGGCTCGGTTCGTTGCCATGTGCATACTGCCCAATCAGACCGCTAATATCCGGAGAAGATGCTTCTCCCATGTCACCTTCAGCGAGGAACAGAGAATCCAGTTTGTGGACAAAAGCCTCCTTACTGCCGAAACACTCCACCAGTCCCTCTACATCCTGCGGCACCAGCCAAGTGTACTGCCAGGCATTTCCTTCACAATAGTCATCGTCTCTGTGCGCCGATGCATACGGACTGAAAGGCGTACGCCAGGAACCATCGCTCAACTTGCCTCTCATGAAGCCGGTAGAAGCATCAAAATATTTCTTATACGACTTGCTGCGCTCCAGGAAGTAGGCATAATCCTCCTGCTTGCCCAAACGGCGGGCAGCCTGCGCCACCGCCCAGTCGGCAATGGCATATTCCATATCGTAAGCAATGGCTTCCGTCATCTTGTCGGCCGGAATGAATCCGTACTGGATTCGATATTCCATACCACGTTCCGGCAGCATGGACGATTCCTTCAACGCCTTGAACGCCAGTTCCGAATCAAAGCCCTTGATGTCCTTCAGAATGGCATCTGCCACTACCGGCACTCCCGGATTGCCCACCATACAGTTGGTCTCGCAACCCATCAGGTGCCATACCGGCAACTTGCCCTGCTGCTCATAAATATGCAGCATCGTGTTGATAATGTCGCTCATCCGTTCCGGCTGGAGGATAGTCATCAAAGGCTGTGCAGCCCGATAAGTATCCCAAAGAGAGAAAGTGGTGTAATTCTTGAAACCCTTTCCGTGGTGCATTTGCTTGTCAGCTCCATAATAATCGCCGTTCACGTCACAAAATTCTGAGGGAGCAAACAGGGTGTGATACAGGCTGGTATAGAAAATCTTCTTGGACACTGCATCCTGTGTGGAGACCTTGACCTTGTTCAGCTCCTTGTTCCAGGCAGCCTTGGCATCGGCCACCGTCTGCTCAAAATCCCAGCCACTAAGCTCCGTCTGCATGTTCAACTGGGCCCCCTCTTCGGATGTAGGCGAAAGAGCCACCTTCATGTAAATCGGTGCCGGATTTCCTGCCGGGAAATTCACCCGGGCAAACAGCTGGGCTCCCTGGCCCATATTGCCTTCCTTGACTGAATCATTGACAATGAAGGCTACACTGTCGAACTTCCGCGAAAACTCGGCCCGGAAGAAAATGCGCTGGTCGTCGGCCCATCCCTTGGAATAACGGTAACCGCTCAGTGTGCTGTCGTTGACTACCCGAATCACCGCATCCGTAGTCTTGTCCCAGCAACCTCCGTTCACCATATCGAACACAATGGCCGGACTCTCCTTCTCAGGGAAGGTATATTTATGGAATCCCACCCGCTTGGTGGCTGTCAGTTCCACGTCCACATTGTATCTTGACAGATGCGTACGATAGTAACCCGGGGTGACCACCTCCTTCGAACGGTCGGAATATGACCAGAGACCGGTTTCATACGACGTGGTATCGCCGCGCGCATAAGTCACTTCGCCCACCACCGGCATCACGTTGATATCATGCAAATCGCCGATACCCGTACCGCTCAGGTGCGTATGAGGGAACCCGATGACTGTAGAGTCCGATTCATGATAACCCGACACCCAGTCCCACGACTGAGGGATGCTGGTCGGGCCCAACTGTACGAAGCCATAAGGCACATTCGCCCCGAAAAACACATGTCCGTGTCCACCGGTACCGATGCGGGGGTCTACAAACTGCGTCAAGTCTTCCATTTCCTGTTTCTCCTGATTACCTCCACAAGAAACCAAACACAAAGACAAGACCGGAACAAAGAATAATGATTTTTTATCCATGGTTTTAAATTTAATATAATTCAAGGTCAATAATTTCCTTCTCTCGAAAAAGAATAAGGGGCATCTTCCCGCGCGATACCTCTTTTTTCGTTCGGCAAGTTACTCATTTCTATTTGTATTTTAGCACCTTTCATCAAATCTTTATGAGAAAAATAATTATGTGTATAAGTTTTTCCATTCATTTCCAAATTCTTAATGTACAGATTCTCCTCACTGTTCAACGGAGCCTCTATCGTCACATCCTTTCCGTTCTCCAGGTGAATGATTGCCTTCTTAAACAAAGGAGCCCCTATCACGTACTGGTTGCTTCCCGGGCAAACGGGATAAAATCCTAGTGCAGAGAACACATACCAAGCCGAAGTCTGGCCGTTGTCCTCATCACCGCAATATCCATCCGGCGCAGGCGAGTACATCCGGTTCATCACCTGCCGCAACCAATACTGGGCCTTCCAGGGCTGTTTGGCATAATTATACAGGTAAATCATGTGCTGGATAGGCTGGTTGCCATGGGCGTAATTCCCCATGTTCATCACGGTCATTTCCCGAATTTCATGAATGACAAAACCATAATAGCTGTCATCAAATACGGGCGGAACGGCAAACACCGAATCGAGCATCGCCACAAACATCTTGTCTCCCCCCATCAGGTCAATCAGTCCCTGAGGGTCGTGGAATACCGACCAGGTGTAATGCCAGCTGTTTCCTTCGGTAAAAGCATCCCCCCATTTGAGCGGAGAGAAAGGCGCCATGAAAGTGCCGTCCTTTTTCTTTCCCCGCATCAGCCTGGTTTCTGGGTCAAACAAATTTTTGTAGTTCAAGGCCCGACGGGCAAACAAGTCGATTTCCGCTTTCGGACGCTTCAGTTCCTTGGCCAGCTGATAGATACACCAGTCATCATAGGCATATTCCAGCGTACGGGCCGCATTCTCATGAATGTGTACATCACAGGGCACATAACCTAACTGGTTGTAATATTCATACCCCATCCGTCCGGTAGAAGAAACTTCCGGATGTACGTTGTTCGTGCCGTGCAGCAATCCCTCGTACAAGGTCTGCAGGTCGTCCACCTTGACCCCTTTCATATACGCGTCTACCAACACTGAAGCCGAATTATTGCCTACCATGCATCCGCGATGTCCGGGACTGGCCCATTCCGGGAAGAAACCGCTTTCCTTATAAGTATTGAGCAAGCCTTCCTGTATTTCCTTGTTCACAGAAGGATAAGCCAGATTCAGCAACGGAAACAGACAGCGGAACGTATCCCAAAAACCGGTATCCGTGTACATATACCCCGGCAGCACCTGCCCGTTGTAGGGACTGTAGTGTACCACCTGCCCACGAGCATCTATCTCATAGAACTTGCGGGGGAACAGCAACGAGCGATACAGGCAGGAATAAAACGTGCGGTACTGGTCCAGATTCCCTCCGTCCACTTCGATTCTGCCCAGCATCTCATTCCAGGCCGACTTTCCTTTTTCGGCCAATACCTCCAGGCTGTCATCGCCCAGCTCCTTCAGGTTTTCCAAGGCCTGCTCCACACTGATAAACGAAGAAGCCACCCGTGCATGCACCTTTTCCCCCTTCCGAGTAGAAAACCCGATAATGGCTCCTGCATGGTTTGCCTCCTGTTCTGTTTTATCTACCGAGATACAGCTATCGGCAACCGTCGCCTTGTACGTAAAAGGCTTATCGAATTCGATGACGAAATAATTTTTGAAATTCTCCGGTACTCCCCCACTGTTTTTGGTGGAATAACCGATGATACGGTTGTTCGCTGCCTCAATCTTTATGTATGAGCCCTGATCAAACGCATCAATCACCACATAAGAATGTGCATTTTCAGGGAAAGTGAAGCGGAACAACGCAGCCCGTTCCGTGGGCACCAGTTCCGTCACCACATCGTGCTCGGCCAGATACACCTTATAATAATATGGCTTGGCCTCTTCCCCCTTGTGCGAGAACCAGCTGGCACGCTGGTCTTCCTCGAATACCGGCTTCCCGACCACCGGCATAAGGGCAAACTGACCATAGTCGTTAATCCACGGACTGGGCTGGTGCGTCTGCTTGAAGCCCCGGATTCGGGTGGCCGTGTACATGTACTGCCATCCATCTCCCATTTTCCCGGTCTGAGGAGTCCAGAAATTCATTCCCCACGGACGGGCAATGGCCGGATAGGTATTTCCAGCAGAAAACTCATAAGTGGACTGTGTACCCATCAATGGATTCACATAATCGGCATAGTTCGTGGCCTGGCTGAAAAGGGCTACGAACAGTATCATCATTAACAAAAGTAATTTCTTCATTCTAAATTTCCAATCTAACATTTTCCATTAATACCAGATATGTCCGGGCTCCTTGCACATTTCCAGTTCCAGCGTGGCCCCCGACATAATCTGCTCGTGTGTAATAAAACTCTGATGATAAGGCTTTCCGTTCAACTTGACCGCCCGGATGTACCGGTTTTCCTTGCTCAGGTTCTCCGCCTGTACGGTAAAGGTTTTCCCGTTCGAAAGCCTCAACTCCATTTTCTTGAATTTTGGTTTGCCTATCTCATACTGGCCGGATACCGGATTCACCGGATAAAATCCCATGGCACTGCACACGTACCATGCCGACATCTGCCCGCAGTCCTCGTTTCCGCACAATCCTGCCGGGGTATCAAGGTAGAGTTCATCCATGATCTGCGAGACATATTGCTGCGTCTTCCAAGGTTGGTTCACCTTGTTGAATAAATAAGCCACATGATGGCTCGGCTCGTTGCCATGCGCATACTGCCCGATCATGCCCGTGCTGAAAATAGGCAGATTCTCCCCCTTCGTCGGATGGAAGGTGAACATGCTGTCCAGTTTCTCGGCAAAACGCTCTTTTCCGCCCACCAGCGCGATGAGTCCGTCGATGTCGTGCTGCACAGACCAGAAATAATGCCAGGCGTTGCTTTCGCAAATATGCGGGGTGTAGTCCTCTGCCCGGAAATCCGGGATAAAATTCCCCTTGTCGTCTTTCGGCTGCAGGAACGAAGTGGACGGGTTGTACAGGTTCCGATAATTCTGCGAACGGGCATAGAACGTATCGGCCACATCCTTGCGTCCCATCTTGGCCGCCATCTCCGCAATGCAGAAATCATCGAACGCATATTCCAGCGTCCGCGACAGCGACCAGTCGTCCGAATTGTATTTATCCGTCACATTATAAGGTACATACCCCAGCTGCTTGTAAAGGCCGATGCCCCGGTATTCATCCAGATTGGCCGTATGGACGCAAGCCTCCAAGGCCTTTTCTGTATCAAAATCACCGATACCTTTCAGGTAAGCATCCACAATAACCGGCACCGCATGATACCCAATCATCATGTCGGTCTCACTTCCATAGAAGTTCCACACCGGCAGACGCCCGTTCTGCTCATAGAATGCCAAAAACGACTTGACCATGTCATTGGTCCGTTCCGGCTGGGTATAAGTGAACAGCGGATGCGAAGCCCGGAACGTATCCCACAATGAAAACGTACTGTAATTGGTCCACCCGACGGCCTGATGCACCTGTCCGTCCGGCCCGTAGTATTTTCCGTCCACATCCGAATAAAGGGTAGGCGCCAGCATGCTGTGATAGAGTGCCGTATAGAAAATCGTCTTCTCTTTCCTATCGTCCGACTGCACCCGAATTTTCGACAGTTCCCGGTTCCATTTCTCCCGGGCCTGCCCACGGTATTTCTCGAAATCGTTCTCCGGTGCTTCCGCCTGCAGGTTCTTCGCAGCCCCCTCCATGCTGACTCCCGAAAGGGCCGTGGTCACCACCACCTGTTCGCCTTTCCGTGTGGAAAAATCGAAACGCGCCACGTAGGCCGTCCCCATCTTGTGGTCATCGTACAAAATAGGTGTGGTATCCAGCTGTACCTTCTCGAAAGGTACCGAGAAACGGGTCTGGAAAAACACTTTCTGGTTGCGGGCCCACCCGTCGGAAAAACGGTAGCCCCGGATAGTTACAGAATCCACCACCTCCACGTGACTGTCTTGCGTGGCGTCCCAGTTCATCGCTTTCTTCAAGTTCAGGATGATGGCCGACTGGGCTTCCGGAAACGTGTAACGCTGGATGCCGCAACGCTCCGTGGCCGTCAGCTCCACATTAATTCCATAATCTTCCAGAAAAACCTGATAATAGCCGGCCGACGCACTCTCTTTTTCATGTGAAAACTTGGAATGTATGCCCAAAGGAGGTTCTACCTCTACATAAGGCAAGGTGACAGGCATGAAAGAGATGTCATACAAATCGCCCGCCCCGGTGCCCGAAAGGTGTGTATGACTGAATCCGGCAATGGTACTGTCCGGATAATAATACCCCGCAATCCGGTCCCAGCCCGGCAAGCCGTTGTCCGGACTCAACTGTACCATACCGAACGGTACCTGTGCCCCCGGATACGTATTCCCTGTAAAATCGGTCCCGATAAAAGGATTCACATATTGTGTCAAATCTTCTTCCGTAGAAACAGCAGGAGGTGCGCACCCCCACATCAGACTGACCCACCCCACGAACGCCCAAAATGATTTTTTCATACTATGATCCTATGTTAAATTGCTAAAAAGCGGACAAATCTACTAAATCTGTCCAAAAGTCAACACATAGAAGGCACAAAAAAACCGTTTTTACGCCATTTAAGGTGGTTTTCATTTCAGCAACAGCCTCTCTCCATACTTGAAAACAGCCCCACCCCTTTTTTCTATGTTCCTTGCGATTTCTCTGTTTCACAGTGCGGGATTCATATTTCACACTGTGGGATATGTATTTCACAGTGTGGTTTTTGTATCCCACACTGTGGTACAGAGAAAACATTGAAGCACATGCAATTATACAAAAGGGAGAAAAACACTATTTTTCAAGCGTTTTTCTCCCTTTTTCAGTACACCTCTTTAATAATCTAACTTACTCGTATTGCAACAGGAAAGCCTCCGCACACGGCAGAAAGCGGTCATGCCCCTTTGCATTCAGATGTGCCGTATCGTTTACCCCTCCGTTCTGAAAGAAAATCTTCCGGAAGGCATCGCTCTGGGCAAAGATATTTCCTTTCCGGGCCGCATCGAACACCGGAATACTGTATCGTCCGCAGACTTCCAATGTGGCATCGACCACCTTTTCGGTCGCACTCCCCGCAAAGTGCTTGCAGGTCCAGCAGGTAAAGAAGAAAATCTTGGCCGAAGGATATTTCTCAATCAATCCTTCACAGAGAATGCCCAACTTCTCCTTGTAATTGTCAATCCCGATGGAATCCAGCAAAGACGCATCGTTGTGGCCGGCAATGACAACCACATAATCCAGCGAATCGGTCATTTCCTTGTAGCGCTTGTACATGGCTTCCCCGAAACGGGCCCGCGGCATGGCCACACAGTTTCCGTTGCGCCCATAATTGAAATACTGCATGCCGTGTTTCTGGGCAAATTTATAATGCCAGGTATTCTCCACCGGCTCGCGGTGGTTTCTTACATAACTGTCGCCCAAAAAACCGATACGCTTTCCTTGCAAAGGATCGGTTACGGCTTCCTGCTGTGCAAAGGCCACCTGTGTACATGCCCATGCCAGCAACACAAAAAAGAACTTTAAAAATTTCATTTCCTACTTATTTTATCTGATTCATTTTTTATCTGATTCATTCATTCTTCCATACACATACAACTGATCCAGCACGACTCCTTCATCCAAGGCCTTTACGACCAACCGATGCCTGGACCTTTTCGGCAAGAGAAACTTCATGCTACGTACGGCCTGGTTCGACAGGACATTCCGTTTCCATTCCTCACTGCGTCCGTAGGTGCGATAGGACACCGGAGCCGATTCGTTTCCATCCAGTGAAACCTGCACCCGCAGATTGTCTCCTTCCACCGGATGCGACGGCAGCAGACGCAGTTCAATCTCCACCGAATCCGCCGGTTGCCCGTCAAACTCGAACACCACGGAAGTATCTTTGGGAATACCGGCCGCCATGCCCTCATATCCCAGCCCCTCGCAGGGAACAGGGTTTCCCTCCAAGGCCTCCAACCCGTTCCATTTGAACAGATACGGGCGGCAGACAAGCAAGGAATCAGCAGCCACACACTTCGGAATGGGTTGGTAGACGGCCAGCCGGCGCGGCTGATAGTCCATAAATCCGTTCCATTTTCCCTGATTGTATCGGCGTGTCAACGAAACAATGCTGTCGAATGCCTCTGTACTCCACCGCCAGTCGGCTCTCCCGTGACGGGCCAGCTGGGCATACAAGCATTTCTTGTTCATCTGTGCAGATCCTTGCACCGGATACTGCACCAAATGGAAATACGCCGTACGCTTGGCCTCCGACATTCTCCGTCCCCAAGCCTCTGCCCGTTCTTCGAGCGACTGATACAATGACAGGCGTTGCCGGATTTGCGGTTCACTCCACGGCAAATCCTTCACCACCTTGTATTGCGGGTCTTTCTCTTCCGTGCGGGTATTTCCCATAAATTCCGGCTTCCGGATATATGCCAGCCGATAATGTTCCTGCAACAAGGGCAGCAAAGAGGCTGCCGGCACTGCCCCGAACTCCCTCGTCAGAAAATGAGCCAGATGTCCGGTCACTCCGGTCTGCTGCACCTGCCCGATGTTCCAGGCCATATCCATGAACAGTTCAATCTGATATTCCGCGGGTTTGATGTCGCCCACATTCAAAATCCACATTTTGCGGATTCCCTTGTCGTAGGCCAGCTTCATTTGCTGGTAGAGTAAATAGGGACTCGTGGTGGAAAGCCACAAGTAATCGTGCGGCCGCCCCCAATAAGACACATGGTAATAAATGCCGTTGCCACCCGGCCGGGCCGCTTCCTCAGCTGTAGGGAAATGGGTGATGTATCCATAATTGTCGTCACACCACATCAAAGTGACATCCTCCGGCACCTGAAGTCCCGCCTGATACACGTCCAGCACCTCCTTATAGGGAATCAGCACCTGCGGCACTTTAGCCAAGTCCTTTCCTTTATATTTCGACAACATGCGACGCTGGTCGGCCAGAATGTCCGTCAGGGCCTTCTTCTGTTCCTCCAGAGTTTCGGCGCCCTGCATCCGTCCATCGTGTACCCCTCGCATGCCCAGTGTATAGATATCGTCCGAATGACGCAGCTGTTTCACCCGTTCTTCCCAAAAGGCGAGGACATTTTTGCGGTTATGCACATAATCATACGCTCCCTTCCCGGCTGTTTTCCACTCGCCGTTGGTGTTGCGCATCATCGGCTCGCAATGAGAGGTACCCAGATAGATGGCATACTTGTCGGCCATTTCCTGATTGCCCTCGGTAAAAAAGAAAGGAATGGAACATTCGTGCATCGCCGGCCAGAAGGTATTGGCCCGCAAACGGAGCAACAATTCAAAAATACGCGCATGAGTGGCCGGACCTATCTGCCCCTTCCGGTCGGAAGGTTCATAGTGTTTCCAGCTCCAAGGAGTCAGTCCCCAGTCTTCATCATTGATGAAAATGCCCCGATAAGGCACCCGCGGATAATCCAGTTTCCGGAAACCGGACGGAAGACGGAATTCCTCCCGTTTTTCAGGCATGGCATCGGCCCACCATTCCCACGGAGACACGCCCATCAGGCGGGAGATTTCAAGCACTCCATACGCAGTGCCCCGCCGGTCGCTTCCTGCCACCACCAGTTTTCCGTCGGGCAGGACAGTCAGCAGAAAGGCTTCCGCATGGGTACACAAATCCGCTGTATCCAACACACCGGCCTTCGCCAGCTGCCTCAACCGCTCACTGTTGCCCCATGTACCCACATAAAGTCTTTCTACCCCACCTTGGCAAGCTAGATTTCCAGAAAGCACCGCCTGCCCGTCACGGTCAAGCAGGTCGAGAGCCACCTTCACCACAGGAGCTTCGGTCGAATCACAAGCGACGTGCAACGTCTGCCCCGATTTCCACACAAAATCCTCTGCCGCCCATCCGGCAGATAAGGAGAAGCAAAGCCCCCACAGCACAGCCCATATTCTTTTCATACGCATTTTCATAGATGATTCATCTGCAAATGAAGGCTATTTTCCCCATTTTTTCCTATAAGAAGCGTGTTTTTACATGGAAATTTGTATAAAAGCCCTGAATAAACAAGGCTGTTTTCTTAATACATGTTATAAAACACATTTTCTGCTTGCAGATTTCTCCAAAAGCCTTACCTTTGCAATGTGTTTTTCATAGTATTAGATTTAAGGTTAACAAAAGGTTGGAGTTCAGCGGAACTCCTTTTTTTATGTCCATACCCTAGGTTCTGCTCCGAAAAGTTCCCACAAAACAATAAAAAGCCCCAAAGCATTACACTTTGAGGCTTTTCCATCTATTATATCTACATTTAATAACCTTTGTTCTGTATCAGTTTCGGGTTTTTATCCAAAATGCTCTGTCCAAAGGGGAAATAACGGTTCTTAGGTTCAAATTTACGTTCTTCAATCAACTTATCTTCAGCCGATGCTTTGACATTGATGGTAGCCCGGGTCTCCGGATCGGTACCTTTCATATCTACCGTACCTACTCTTCTTTCCAACCGGCCGTTCAATACCTTTTCAGCCAGCATCTTTCCATCTACCGTCTTCCAACGTAAGATATCTGCCCGGCGAAGTCCTTCACCTGCAAATTCCACTCCTCTTTCGCGCCAGATCAACTCACGCAACTTGGCCGCCGTATTATATTTCACCTCATCCACCTTTGGCATTCCCACTCGTTGACGTACTTGATTGATTTTATCATAAACCTCTGCTGAAGGACCACTTAATTCGTTCTCTGCTTCTGCCCAAGTCAAGAGCACTTCGGCATATCTGAACACAATCGGACAAGCAGCTGTTTTCCAGATATCACTATACTGTGTGATGGGTGCAAGATACTTGTTCCAAGTCAACCCCGTTTTCGAAGCGTTGTCAGCAGCCGTCATATAATTACTGTTATTAGCACCATCCACTGTTTTGTCGAGCGTATTGAATACCTTCTTCACCCCATCTCCAGCAATGTAATCCGCACCAGGATAAATAATGCTCAGTCCCAGACGCGGGTCACGGCCTTTGAAAGGATGAGTTGCATCATAGGAAGGATCTTCTTCAATAGTCAATCCACTTTTCATTTCATACGTATCGACCAACTGATGCGTAGGTACGATAGACGACCAACCTCCATCCCCATTGTTATACATCTGTCCGATTACCCCCAATGCCTTGGTCGGAGTGACATACTGCACGGCCAGAATGATTTCTGGAGAATCCTGCCCAGCCAACTGAAAAAGTTTGCTGTATCCTTCTGCACCTTGCTCCAGCTCATATTGATGCAAATCCATAATGGCCTGCGCCTTTGCCTTGGCGGTAGACCAATCACCGTAGTACAAAGCCTCTCTCATACGGATGGCCAAAGCTGCTCCCTGCGCAATCCGCCCTCTTTCCGAAGGTTTCACGTTCAAGTCGGGCGTACATTCATCCAGTTCTGTTTCAATAAATTCACGAACCTTTTCCTCACTTTCTCTAGGAACCTGAGCCTCTTGTGCACTCTTATAATTCTCGATGATAGGTACACCCCCATACAGCCAGTTCATCTTGAAATACCGATAAGCCCGGATAACCCGTGCTTGAGCTATCAAATCCTTTTTCACTTTTTCATCTGCAAAAGTAACCTGGTTGATATTCTCCAAAAAAGTATTGCATCGGCGAATAATGGTATAATCATAAAAATTTGCTCCCGAATTGGCAGCCGTCATACCTCCGTTGCCCAAATCTTTATACCCCTCCCAAGAGAAGTTATTGTACGCAAAATCAGAGGCACAATCCATATACAGGATTTCTCCACCATCTTCCCAGCCATCATAACAGCCTACCAGAAATTTCTGCGCATCTGTTTCCGTTTTCCACGTAGAACTAGGAGACAAAGCGTCCGAGGGTATCGTATCCAAAAAATCATTGCAAGAAGCCATAAAAGCCAATGCGGCACCTGCCAATATAGAATTTATGTATTTCATATCTTTACGTTTTTAAGGTTTATCTTAGAAAGTCACATTCACACCAAATGAGTGGGTTCTCAACAAAGGATAAGAAGACAGACGCTGGCTGGTGGCTTCCGGGTCAATATTTATTTTCATCCCATCAATCGTAAATAGATTCTCTACAGAATAGTAGAAACGCACATTTTCAATACCCCAGCTGTTGAGAAGCCGTTTAGGCAAAGTATAGCCAATCTGTAAATTCTTCATTCTCAAATAATTGGTATTCTGCAACCAGAAAGAGGAAACAGCATTACGTGAACAACTCGGAGAATTTGTATCTGTGAAAATACGCGGCATAGATGCGTTTTTATTGTTTTCAGTCCAAGCATCTTTCCAGATACTGGCCGGGTGTCCGGCATCTCCTGAAAAAGCACCATATACTTCATACGCATCGAATAAACGAGACACTTTAGCTGCACCATTGAACATAACTGACAGGTCGAAATTCTTCCATCCTGCATTCAGGCTTAATCCGAAAGTGTAAACCGGATCACTGCTATTGGCCAGCACACGGTCGTCACCATTCAATTTACCATCACCATGACTATGACTAAATTTACTTTACACTTTTATTGGTTTATTACTAAAAAAAGTTCACAAGCTTTCTTGGCTTTTACGGATAAACTTTACATGTATGATT
>ERZ779669.22-NODE-22-length-95797-cov-20.326116_pt1 | contig 95797 bp, 126 predicted proteins | sample MGYA00511372_ERZ779669 | MGnify/ENA primary metagenome ERZ779669 (study PRJEB29588, sample SAMEA1967891) | human gut metagenome | biome: human gut; feature: human-associated habitat; material: faeces | place: Denmark | collected 2008/2010 ... | reverse complement strand
AGTATTTGCACTATTCTGTACATGGCTTATTCTAGTATTGTAGAGATAAGAAGTCGGCATAATATAGTACTGCACTCATCTCAAACTAGTTCATCGTTTACTTGCTGTTTTGTTTACACATTCTGTAAAGTACCCAATTAAGTATGCAAATACTTCATTTGTGTCATCGGTTAACTTTATATGACATGCTTCAAGTATATCTACAGCTGCATGAAAAGACTCATGAGCAAATGTATTTACATCTTCCCCTGTGTTGTTTAGCTTGTTTATCACTATGATTTCACAGTCTTCGTTATTTGATTTGTCATATGCTCCTCTAACAGTGTATGCTGTATAATCTGCCCATTCATCGTCAATTATAGACGATTCATCATTTCTAAAGCTAAATCTTTTATCTACTACAGACTTATCTGGGTTAATTATAACGAATAAGCTAAACCCATATACTGTATTATATTCGTCTATTATGCACTTCTTTTTATCCATACTATTCTTATTAGTCTTACAATTATTATTAAGCTTATATATAGCTCTACTATACTATATAGTCTTACTATACTGTAATAGCTGTACTACTAAAGTAGATCTCCTAAAGAGAATATATAAGAGAAAGGGTTCTTAGTCTGACTAACCCCCTACTATCCCCCTAACGTAAAAAAGCTTAAAAAGTTGCATATTTGCAAGAAAATTGCTGTTTTTACAAAATTTATAACCCATTTGCAACCTTTTTGAAAATTATTTCGTTATGGCAGCGTAAAACAATAAAAGCAATTGGATATGACAAAGATTTTAAAGGTTATTAAGCCTTTCTTCGTAATGGAGAGTGGTGACACATTTGAGTATAATGCTGATACTGAGCAGTACGAAAGTGTATATAACGAAGAGCATAACAGCTCAAATGAAGATAATTCAACGGTTGTTTCTTCTTACAATTCTGTTTATAGAATCTCAAAGGAATATGCCAAGATGCTTCTCGATAATGGATATGTTGAGGAAGTTGATGAGAAAAAGAAATTTGTAAATATCTTTGATGAGATCGATAATAAGCTCTCAGAATACAACAATGAGCTTTACGCCATTAAGGCAAAAGCTGATGATAACACACCTCAGTGTTTGCTTGTTGAGAAGGAAACAGTATTGAGAAATATGATTAAGTTACTTGAGTACCTTAAAGGATTGAAGAAGTAATATGGATGAGAAGATGATAGATCAGACTCAGTTGGCAGAAGACTTGAGCTCAAAGATAAAGTATGAGTTCAGACAGATGTTCTTAGTAAAGCCACTCGAGCCTGTTAAAGTTAAGAAGAAGATCTCCGAACCTGTGGCTAAAGACACTAAGCCTAAGAAGGACAAGGATGGGATCGAAGCAGTTGATTATGATGAAGTAAAGACAGAGATTAAGGAAGTTGATTCGGATTTCTCTAGAGCTGTAGTACTTAAGTTGCCATATGAGTACACACACCCATATGACGATGAAAAGATACAGCAGATGCCTATCAAGGTTGGAGATATCGTAATATACAGATCAGCTAGAGGAACTATGTATTTTGACTTACTTAAAGATTCTCAACTTGTATCGCTTTACGATATTGTAGCAACTGAGACAATAGATAAGTGATGAATATAGATAAAGTTTGTAGATAGATCGGACAATAGCTAAACGAAGACCCGGAGCTTGTAAAACAGATAGTTATGCATTAGTTCTAGTTCGTAGTTGATGTTATGAAAGATCAAGATGATACTAGAGACGTATTAATAAACAAACTATTTAGATTCAAGCTTAAGAATAGATTTAAAGATAATAAAAATAAACCATTAAGCCCATATGAAAAAGATAATAAACATTGATCGCAAGCCTATTATCGTTGATACAGATACAGCTTAGGTTAAAGCAATTAGTAGATCTGCAAGAGGTATAGATGATGTTTACGTTATTCCAGAAGACGCAAATATTGAGTGGACATCAAAGTTCTTAAATGACAAAACTTTCTGTACAGATGTAAAGAAAGACGATATTCTTATCACATTCTATGACAAAGATCTTGGTACAGACTTCGTGATAATTAAGTCTAAAGATTGGTTGAAGGCCCTCAATAATGCTAAGGAAGCTGATCAGAAGAGAAAGGAAGAGTGGGCAGCTAAGCAGAAGGAGAATGCGCATGTGAATGTTGCTTGCGAAGATTGCGGAGATAATTGCGGACCATGTTAATATTTAAGTTATGAAGAAAGCTATTAAGAAGACAGTCAAGGTAAAGAGACATAAGTATACAATCGATATGACTAATGCCGTTAATATGGAGGACATTGCAGGAAACTTCGTTGGTCAGAAGATTTTGAATGGCATGAAGATTACATATGATGATATCTGTACAATTACATCAATTGTTACAGATCTTGTGCTTAAGGATATTATGCCAGAGGATTGTTCAGCAATCGTAAATGATGGCGGTGTATACAGAAAGTGTACAGCTGTTAGAGTTGAGAATAAGGTTAAAAAACCTTGGTACAAGCGAGCATGGAATTGGATTACTCGTACTAAGTAATCACCTTTAGAGTCTATTAGTCAAACGGTAAAGACGGCCCGATACAAAGGGAATAGTTAGCAGGTTCGACTCCTGCATAGACTCCGACTTTTTTGAATTAAATTTTATAGTTTAATAAAGTGGCATCCATGTGTGTACACTATAAATAAAAGGCTACCATGGTAAGCTGACACATGGACCCAATACTGGTTCTGCGTAACTCCAGCTAAAGGTTACGCTTTATCGCGGAGTGGAGCAGTGGTAGCTCGTCGGGCTTATAACCCGGAGGTCGGCGGTCCGAATCCGCCCTCCGCAACAACAGAATGAGGGTGTTGTAGTAATGGTTAACTTTCTAAATTTGAAGATTTAGAGATAGTGGTTCGATTCCACTGCGTCCTCATATATTGCCCATTCGCGTACCAGCTAGCGCGCCGGGCTCTTTTGTCCAATGAATAATTGAATATATAATAATGGAAAATAAAATATATAAACTCTCAGACGAACAGTTTGTTGAGTTGCTCAAGAAAAGTTCAACAATATCTGAAGTGTTGTTTAAGCTTGGCTATACAGTCAAAGGAAATTCTTGGGGATATTCTCAAGTAAAAAGAAGAATGGATGACCTAAATTTAGATTACTCTATATTTAAAGGTAAATCCGCTGTTATAAAAACAAGCAAGTTAAACAATGTAAAGAAAGAAGATATACTAAAAGAAAATTGTAAGCATCAGCGTACAGTATTAAGGAGATATGTAATTAAAAACAATTTAATTCCATACAAGTGCGCAATATGTGGATGTACAGAATGGCAAGGGAAGACATTAAGTTTGGAACTTGATCATATAAACGGAATAAACAATGACAATAGATTAGAAAATCTTAGATTTTTATGTCCTAATTGTCATAGCCAAACATCAACATATGGAAGTAGAAACCAACAACTTAATAGTTCAGAATACGATATACCTGACGATCTGAGAAAGATGGTTGAAGAGAAGTACGATGAAGTCAAAAGTGTTAAAAAAGTATCATCAATACTTGGAATACGAAGATGCGTTGTTACAAAAATAGTTAACGAATCAGGTCAAAAGCATTCTAATCAGAAGTATATAATAAGGTATGATAAAGATTGGAATGAACTTGCAAGATACGGTTCTCTAGTAGAGGCTGCTAAAGCTTTAATAGAAGCAAATGAGGTTAAGACTAAGAGAGTAAAGACCTGTACTAGAACTATAATGTACAATAAAGACAATTTTTGGTTGAATAGTCATTGGAAAATATTGGATGGTAGCGGGATAATAAATAATCCGCTATTAGAACCTTCTCTAATTGACTCGGAAGACACTGTTGACGAGGCGCAAGCGAAAGCAGCGTGACAGACTAAACGAGAAGGCTGACCTTAGGGTTGGATGCAATAGTCGAGCTATGAACCCCGGAGGAGTGGGGGCAGCACCTACATGGGCGACAATAATAAACATATTATAAATACTATGGAGTTAAAATTTAAGAGACTTGAGGACGAAGCGGTCCTCCCTATTCGTAGCACAGAAGGTGCTGCAGGAATTGATTTGACATGCATTAAGATTGATACAGCTCTTAATGAAGCAAATCAACTAATGTTGGTTTACCATACAGGATTGGCAGTTGAGATTCCTGCCGGATATGTTGGTTTACTTATACCACGCTCTAGTATTTGGAAGAAATCATTATGGCTTACTGATAATGTTGGAGTGATTGACGCTGATTATAGAGGAGAGATTATAGCTATAATGAAAGCCACAACAGATGTGGTTCCTGCTATTTATAAGCAGGGAGAACGCTTCTGTCAGTTGGTCATAGTTCCGGTGCCAGAATACGAGGTTACAGAAGTGTCTGAGCTTTCTGATACAAAACGAGGCGAGAATGGTTTTGGTTCAACTGGTACCGATAATAAGGAAGTTAGCGCAGCTGCGGGAACTGAGGCACAGGCTAGCGAACAGCCACAGTCCGTACCAGAGCAAGCGGCGGCACAAGATGGTGCTGAGGTAGGTGAGTGACAAGCTTGACGATCCTACATAAAGGGGATTACCGAAAGGTAGTTCCCTTTTACTGTTTATATATAAACAATATAGTATTAAATAATATGAATTTTAAGAAACAACCATTAAAAGGTGTAGAAATACATGGCGCTCCACAAGTTGGTACGCGTACAGTCAATATCTTAATGGGCGAACATGCAAACGAATTTGTCCGTGGTGATATTATGGATGCTAATGCAGTATTGCAGGCATTTGATGAGCTTAAAGGTAATGTTGATACAGATCACGATACTCTTGAAGAGCTTGTTAATGAAATCCATAAAAATGCTAATGATATTAGCAATAATAGCACATAGATACAAAAAGTTGATGCCGCATCAAAGGCTAGAGACGAAAAGGAGAAAAACGATAGAACTGAAGCCGATAATGCTCTTGGTCATAGAATAGATGAAGAAGCAGCTGCTCGTAATGCAGCAGATGCAGCAGAGTTATCTAGAGCAACACAGGAAGAGGCTAGACTTGATGCAGCAATTAAAGCTGAGGCTAATACCAGAAAGCTTAATGATGATACTATTACAAGTGCACTGAATGCTGAGATTGAACGTGCAAAGGCTGCAGAAAGAGATAATAATAACTCTATAACAGCAGAGGCTGCTACAAGAAAGTCAGAAGATGACGCTATTAAGAATCTGTTACAGAACGAAGTTACTAGAGCTACTGCTGCAGAAGCAACACTTCAGGATAATATAGATAGAGAAGCTGAAGAAAGGAATGAGAGTGACAACACTATAACAACTAATCTTAATAATGAAATAGCAAGAGCAAAAGCTGCAGAAAAAGACAACAAAGATAGACTTGATATACTTGATGGAGATTCTAACACAGAAGGATCTTATAGAAAAGCTATCAAAGATCTTATAAACGGCGCTCCAGAAGCATATGATACACTTAAAGAAATTGCTGACAAGCTTGCAGAAAATGATGACCTTCATTAGGCAATTGAAGAAGCTATTGCAACAAAGGCTTCTAAGGAAGAACTTAAAGCAGAATCAAATAGAGCAAAAGCTGCTGAAGCTGATAATGCCTCTGCAATAACAACAGAGAGGAATAGAGCTACACAGGCAGAAAGTAATATTACTTCAAATCTCAACAAAGAGATAGATAGAGCTAAGAAGGCAGAGTAGGCTAACACTACAGCTATTACAAGCGAGGTAACAAGAGCTACTGCTAAGGAGGCAGAATTGTCTAACTCCATTGCTGCTGAAGCTAGTACTGCTAGAGCCGCAGAAAAGGCAAACACAGATAAGATTAATACAGAAATCCAGGATAGAAAGAACGCTGATGCAACTCTTAACAACGCAATCAATAAAGAAGTAACAGATAGAACTACTGCTATTTCTAATGCTACAACAACTCTGAATAATAGTATTAATTAGGTTAGTACAAATCTTGCTAATCTTACAACTACTGTAAACAATATTAGCACAACTTTGTCAAATATTACAGCAATTAGCACAGATTATATTAACGGTTTAAGCTAATAAGATATGGAATAGAATATTGAAACAAAAGACGTACAGAGAACCGAATATCTTGACAAGAATGGTCTTGATATGTTGTGGGCAAAGATTAAAGAGAATACAAACAATCAGGTTGAAGTAGAAAGAAATAGAGCTATAGCTAAAGAGAATAGCATTACTAATAGCCTTGATTAGTTTATAAGTAAAACTGCTACTAAAGAATAGTTTGGAGTTGTAAAGATTGGTGATGGTCTTAATGTTACTGATGGAACTATAAGCGTCGATCCAGAATATCTTGTTGATATGATGTCTTATGGTGTAGAATGGGATACAACTATAGCTGATCCATCTTGTACAAGAATAGGTAATCCATTATATCATAAGTAGCTTCCAATTTAGTCTGAGTATAAAGGATGCCTTGTAAAGAATGGTAAAGTTAACTACTATCTCGATCCTAACGATTGGTCAATGAAGGCTGATGGAACACCATCTGTTCTTGATGGTACTGATGGAGACGTAATGGTTCATATTCCTAAGTTTTATGGAAAATCTGGTTCTAACGGAAATAAGAGATGGGTTAGAATAGCAACTACAAAGATTGATTCATCTTGGGTTGAAATTCCAGATATGTTTGTAAGTGCATATAGAATTACAACATATACAGATGCAGATAAAACTAAAGTAGCATCAGTAGTAAATACTACTGCAAATTATAGAGGTGGTTCAAACATATCTGCTAATGATCAATATCTTGATACAGATAAGTTTAGAACTGATCTCGGAAAACCTAGAACTAATGTATCTCGCGCTACAATGAGAGCTAATGCAAATAATTCTGGACAAGAATTATTGTGCTACGAATATTATAAATGGGTATTCTATTGGGCATATGTAATAGAGTACGCTAATTTTAACTCATAGAAAGAATTTAATTCAGAACTCACTTCTGATGGATGTCATTAGGGAGGACTTGGTTCTGGACTTACCAATTGGAATTACAATGATTGGGGTAAATATAATAATAATAGCCCTATTACACCTTGCGGATATACAAATGAATTTGGAAATTTTAGTGGTGTAAAGCAAATATTAATTCCGCAAACTCAGATAGACGATTCTACTGCAGTAAACGAAAAAACACTTTATGCAAATAGATGGAGAGGTTTTGAAAATCCATTTGGAGATATATGGACAAATCTTGATGGCATTGTATTAAAAAGAGATTCTGCTAACGCAGAAAGTAAAGTATACACAACGTCTGATTCTTCTAAATTTGGAGACGACACTTCTGTTATGAATGTTGTTGGAATAGAAGTAGCAAAAGATGGATATACAAAAGAATTCGATTTAAGAGAAACCGGAGAGATTATACCACAATTAGTCGGAGGATCAGAATCTACATATAAGTGTGATTATCACTGGTGTAATGCGTAGTATACTGATAAGAGAACGCTCGTGGTGGGTGGTTATGCTCATGCTGGCGGCCTAGCCGGCCTTGGCTCTTTCGATTCTAATCTTGGGGTTGGTGATGCCGCTTCCAATGTTGGCTTTAGATCTGTAGTTCTGGCGGCTTGATTTAGGTTATTATTCTCACTATACTGGGATATTACAAAAACTCATAGTAGGTAGTAATGCTAATAATGGCAGCAAAGCCAGCCTTAGCAATTTCAATTCTAATAATGGAGTTAGTAATGCCAATTCCAATGTTAGCTATTTATATTTTCAAATTCATTTGTTTTGAGAATAACAACCTTGCCTCTTGGCAAAAAATAACGTTTATTAACCACGCTGTGTTGGTAGATCTATATCGACGACTCGGTATTAATATAAAAAGTTTTGAAAAGAATAGGTAATCTTAAAGAAAAAATATGCACATTAGATAATATTTATATAGCAGATGAGAATGCTAGATTAAATAAAACAAAGAAATACGGTATTTAGAAACATGATAAAAACAAAGATAAAGAGAATAATAAGCTATTACAAGATTTTGTAAATTTATCTTATAAAACATCTAAATATAGCACATTTAAAATATACGAGCCGAAAGAACGTATAATATATCGATTACCTTATTATCCTGACAGAATTGCGCATCATGCAATAATGAATATAATGGAAAGTATATGGAGAAAATTGTTTATTAAAAATACATATTCTTCAATACGTGGAAGAGGTATACATAAATGTGTAAAAGATTTATATAAAGACTTGCATAATAATGTAAAAGAAACTCAGTATTGCTTAAAGCTTGATATTCGTAAATTTTATCCATCTATAGATCATGAAATTCTATATAGCATAATACAAAAGAAAATAAAAGATAAATGGTTATTAACGTTATTAAAAGGAATAATAGACTCTGCAGAAGGTGTGCCAATAGGAAATTATTTATCATAGTTTTTCGCAAATTTGTATTTAACATATTTTGATCATTGGATTAAAGAAGAAGTTAAATGTAAATATTATTATAGATACGCTGATGATATAGTTATATTAGACAGCGATAAATCTAGACTTAGAAATATATTGATAGCAATAAAGTTTTATTTTCACAATATTTTAAAATTATAGCTAAAGCCTAATTATCAAGTATTTCCAATAGAAAAACGCGGAATAGATTTTGTTGGATATATATTTAGACATAAGTATATATTATTAAGAAAGTCTATAAAAATAAAGATGTTGAGACTTGTAAATCTTTATTTAAATAAAAAGATTAGTAAATCAATATTTGAGTCAAGAATGACATCATACAGAGGCTGGTTGAAGTTTTGCAATTCAAAACACATTTCCAGAATAATAGAAAATACAACAAATTACAGAATATCTACATGGAATGGAAGACTAGAATTATTAACATAGTTTAATAATAAGTAGTTTTACATTGTAGAAATATTGTGTAGAAATAAATATTTTGAGATTCATTCTATAAGAAATGGTGTACCATTAGTTATAAAATCCAAAAACAAGAGGCTATACTCAACATTAAATAAATTACATTTACCATATAGTTTTAAATATGAACACAGTAAGTTCCAATATAAAGCCAAGAGCCATAGAACAGCTAGGAAATAATACATATTATTATAATTATAATATCACTAGCGAGTAGAATGTTAATGATAATGGCGAATAGGAAACTGTCTATAATTTTATTTAGATACATCTTACAGGTATTCCTGATTATAAAGATTGTGTTAAAAATATAATTAGAGAATATGTTTCGCAGGAAGAAGAGTTCGATCTCATCAATAGCTATAATAAGATTTAGATTACTGGTGAATAGAATTCTGAAGACGTAAAGAAATATACAGATTATATTAATCTGCTTAATGAAATAAAAACTAACGTTAAGAAAGACTTTAACGTTTAAGCTAGGTCTTAATGAAAGCATGACGGGGTTCACTGCCCCGCCTAGCACAATAGATTCTACCACGCCTCCTTCCAAATGCGTACCATTGTAGAACTTTTATAATTCCTAAGTGGAATATACTAGTACATGCGTAGTAATACGCTTATATTTAAACGGGATTATGATTAATCCAGTCCTAGTTCCATATTGTTTTACTTTTAAAACTTAAAGACTATGGATACAATTGAGAAAGTTTATTGTACAGGACACGAAAATGAATCTAGCGCAGCTACGGGAACTCAGTAACATCTTAAAGAGCAGGTTGAGTCCGTACCAGAGCAAGCGGCGGCACAAGATGGTGCTGAGGTAAGCGAAGGATATGCCTAATTAGCTTACATAAATGGGATTACCGAAATGTAGTTCCATTTTACTGTTTAAACACATTAATGCATTAATTATGATTTAGGAAAAAGATTTTTTATATAGAGTTCCAGTAAAAAATGTTCTCGTAACAACTCCTAATAAATATATCAGAAACCCAGAGATATTGATTGATATTGAAGGTGGTGAATTCATACATGGAAACATATTGGATGCAAACTCTACTAATAAGCTTATTAATTAGTCTGTAAAAGATGCTATAGATAAAGAGAATAGTATTACTGATAAGATTGATAATCTTAAATATATGCCATATGTATCTAAAAATAATATGAGCAGTTCTGAGTTAGGTGATTTTACTGAATATCAACTTGGTGCTACAAATTTTATTATTTCTGCTAGGCATGGTTCAAATGATGCTAGAACAGAATTTGATTTTGGAGAAGCAAGGTTTATATCTGTAAGCAAAAAAGCTCTGTAGATATTGATTACGAAAGTGTAACAGTTGGCAATGATAATAACATAAGGATTACTAATACAGGTATTAGGAAATATATTAATAGAAATAATCCATCAGGCTCTGCTACAGAAGCATTCTCTACTAATGGTGGTGTAATTGATACTACAGCATTTGCATTAAAGAGTGAACTGGATAGTTATGCGAAGAAGACAGATATTCCAGAAGTTGATACAAGTGACTTTGTAAGTAAAACTACTACTGATAATCAGTCTATTAAATCTGGGCTTAACGTATTTAATAATTTGAATGTTGTTGACGGCAATAATGAATCTTTGATTGATTTGAGTATATATAATACTCCATATGATACACACACTAATTCTTCTATAGCTGTAAAAAGCTTTTTTGACGGTATCGTAGATGGTGAGCAAACATATCAAAAAGGAGGATGTATGATCGAAATGGTAGCAGGTGATCAAAGAAATCCATACATCCTTATATCTACTGGAACAGAAGCTTCATATACAGGTGAAAATGAGATGAAAATAACCAAATCTGGTATTATTCAAAGATCACACATGTACGATGAAGATACTAACTATTATTTTGCCGCAAATGGTACTATAAATGATATTTATAATACTTATAACAAAGATATATACAGACGTTTTGATGATATTGATACAAGTGTAGACAATGAAGGTATTTTTGTTTCTAGTTGGAATAACTTAACTGAGGAAACCGAAGGCGTTAGAATAAAAAATAGTGGCATATCTATCACGAATGGTAGTTAGAATGAAGTTTTCGCTACAGATGGTTCTATAGCTGATTTGACAAAGTATATTAAGATTGGTGATGCTTACAAGGGATGTATTCCATACTATAATAAGTATACTGAAAGAGAAATTTAGCGTTATTAGCTTGCTGATAAAGAAGGAATAGAGTTAAGTAGTTATGGTACAAGAACGAAATTATTAGGAACAGATATAGCTATATCCAGTGGGTCGGAAGATTTAAAACTTACAAGAAGCGGAATTTATACTAATAGTTATGGAGGTACATCAAATCATTTTTATGTAGATGTTAATTCTTAGCCAAGACTTAGTCTTTATGATGATAAATGTGCTATATCTGCAAAAATATATGGGAATTAGTAGCGTCCGATAATAGGAATACGTAAAAACAATTATGGTGGCGATAGCACGTACGACTTAGAACTTAGCGCAGATGGTATAGAAATGCTATCTAAAACAACAAAAGACATTGTTACAGCGAACAACTCTACAGCACATATCGGTTTAGATGATGATTAGACGGAATACACTTACGTTGCACCTCTGGAAAATGGTAAGGTCCCAGTAGAATACTTAGACCTGTCATAGTATGTATTAAAGTCTGTATATGATGAAAAGATTGCAGCACTTGAATCTCGTATTGCAGCACTTGAAGCTAATCATACAACTGAATAATTTTAAAATATGGTAACGATAATTATAACAGCTTACAATGTAAGCAAAACTATAGCTGGAGCTATCTAGAGCTGTTTAAATTAGACGTACAAAGATTTAGAAATACTAATTATTAACGATAGTTCTACAGATAATACTTTAGAAGTCATATAGTCTATAAAAGATCCTAGAATAAGGGTTATAAATAATCATTAGAATGTAGGAGCAGGAATGTCTAGGAGAATAGGAACAAAAGCTGCAAAAGGAGAATACACCACATTCTTAGATGGCGACGATTGGCTAGATAAAGATTATGTAGAAACATTATATAATCTAGCTAAAGATAATGACGCAGATGTTGTATCTAGCGGAATTAGATTTATAGATGGCAATAATATACATGAAGATTCAATAAAAGAGCATGGAGTATACAAAGGCTTTGATTATATAATGAACATAAATTTAGATAATAGAGTTACTACAAGTTATCTAAACACTAAGCTTGTTCGTAGAGATATATGGGATAAAGTTGACTATAGTGATCGTAGATACATTGAGGATACGCAGACAGCTTATTATGTATTATTCTACGCTAATAAAGTTGTAGCTACTCCATACATTGGGTACAATTATTTATAGAATCCTAATTCTTTGTGTCATACAGCAGATGATGCAAAAAGGATAATATATAAAGCTTTATGTGCAAAAGATATATTGAGTTTTGTTTAGGAACATAAGAAAGATCACATTAAGTACGCACTAAATAGTTTTTTGTATCGTATAAAAAATGTAAAATCCATATAGTTTACAGACGAAATAATATCTAAATATAATAATGAGTTAGCTGAGTTATTTGTATTTTTACTACAGTTTACATAGCTCTAAGTTTGTTAAAACTATTATAATTATCGTTGCAAACGATGAAGACGGATATGAAGGAATATAGTTTTAAAGATGGATTGCTGATGTGATTGCAAAGAAAGAAAATATAGATTTGGAGAAATTTAAGTAATCTTTAACTGTGGCGTTTTAGACGTAGTCTTCAATGACACCACAGTACTATAATTAATAATAATTTAAACGAATTAACATGACTGAATTACTATCATAGAATGATTAGGTTATCGAGAAGAAGCCAAATCCAATCGAAGAACTTAATACAACGATGGCTTAGTATTATTCTGTATTACACTCGAAGATTTATAATCACGAGAGTAATGCTGATATACACGTAACTTCAGATGATAAAAAGATCTGGAACAATAAAGCCAATTAGTCTGATTTAGAATCTGTTAGAGAATATACTGATAGTTTAAAGTAGTCTTTAGATAAAGTTAAGCCAGATATAATTAAGGAAGTCGAGACTATGATAGATAATAGTAAAGACATTAATTTATCTGACTATGCTACAAAGGTTTACGTAGACGCCTAGATTGACGCACTTAATATAAGTGATGATATTGCTACAAAAACATGGGTGTCAAACAACTTTGTAAACTCTACAAATTATCAAAGATTTGATTCTACAAAGTATTATACAAAAGATGAAATTGATAATAAAATTGCAGGAGTAAATGTAGATGACTATCAAATAACAGAATTTAGTTTGGCTAATGATTATCTTAACCTTATATAGAACAATGGTATATCTACATAGGTAAAGCTTTCTGATATATCTGGCGGAGCAATAACAAGTGATAATTTAGATAGAAAGCTATAGGACTATTTAAAGATATCTGCTATAGGAAATATTACATTTACTAGAGGCGGAAGAATAGTTAAAACATGGAATCCTGCTGCAGAAAATGCTACAGTAGAGCTTTCTGGAGGAAGCGGAGCAGATTCTTAGAGTGGTGGATATTATAAGCCATACTTTAAGAATTATCCATCAGATGATAACTTACCTACATCACAGTTACCAGTAGTTGGATAGGATCCTGTAAATGCAGGCTGGAATGCTGTTAACGTAAATCCTGAGCAAGGATACTTTACATGGGAGATATGGGTATACATTAAAACCGGTGGTGGTTTTGGTGATATTATAGGCCCTGTTTGCATTTCTGGAAAAGATGGAAACAATGGTTCAGATGTTACTGGAAAAGAATATATATATCAGTTAAATAATAATCAACCTACAAAACCAACAACAAAGCCAGAATGGGGCGATGTTCCTGCTGGATGGACTGATAATCCTACAGGTATAGATTCTACTCATCGTACAGAATGGATGATGTATAGGACATAGGATTCAGATGGAATTATAAGTGATTGGCTCCCAGCTAAAGGTCCTGTAATTTGGGCGCATTGGGGTAAAGATGGAACAGATGGTGATGGTGTACAATATATATTCTGTGCATTAAAACCTGGTGAAACTACATCTGTATTTACTGGTGTAAATAATCCTACATCGTGGACAAATGATTCCGATTTCCAGAATGGAAAGGCTGGAGAATACATTAAACCAGGATCTAGATGGACAGATAATCCAATAGATATTAAAACAGCAGCTGGTTACGGTTAGGGATCAAGTTAGTATGTAAGTATAAGAAGATATAGAGGATCTACAGGAAGCGCTGAAGATAGCGATGGAAGATGGGAAGCTTATAGCTAGCCTAGTTTGTGGACTTATATGGCAAAGGATGGAGAAAGCTCATCATAGACATTAAAGGGATCTCCTTTAAGAAATAGAGGAGTATGGCAGACTGGCGTACAATATTTTGATGGTACAACTTAGTCTGATGGAGGTCTGTTTTACTAGGACTTTGTATCATATACTCATTCTGTTGTATCTGATGGAACATCTAAGAATGTTACAGATTTTTACGTTTGTAAAAAACAGTGTACAAGTATCGTCCCTACAAATACTGATTATTGGGATAAGCTTAGTGATATGGGTCCTATATACACCGACGTCCTTGTAGCAATGAAGGCATACATAAAAGAGCTTACTTCAGAAGAAGTTATAATCACAGATAACGAGAATATTGTAGCAGGTATGACTTCTGGTAATTCTGACAAAGTTTCATCTCAGGGTAATGTGAGAATATGGGCCGGAACAAATGATAAGAATGCTAGCAATATAGCAGAAGCCCCATTTACTGTTACTGATAAAGGCGTATTAACATGCAGAGGCAACGATAGAAGTATTACGTTGAAAGATGGAACAATATATTTTATTGTTGGAGGAGTAGAATACAAACTTGGTATAACAAATGGTAAACCAGACTGGATTAATAGTGCTGGAGCCGATAGTACAGAAATCTGGTATCAAAAGAGAGAATCTGATACAAATGTAAGCTTTAATTAGGTAGGTACATTTGCGATAAAAGGTAATTAGTATTACACAGATGCCACAATGCATACAACTGTTAATGGAATATATTACAAAAAGATACACGCTGGCGCATTGTTGTATAATGTCGGATCTTATACATATCTTACATATGGACCTATATTTGGTGTAGAACTATATAATAAGGCATCATTTACAAACGGATCTAAAACCAGCCTTGGATCAGTAGCGATTACTGGTGCTGTGTCAGTTCATACAATTCCATCTGAAAATGGTGGAACGTTAAACGTTAACACAGCCAATAAGACTTGGGCTAAGATTTCAAGGGTTGATAAGCCTACTGGAACATTTACATATTATATTGCAGATCGCTCCAATTCATCACAAGATTCTGTACCATATAAAAACGTTGAGTCGGATAATATAATATTTAACTACAACACAAACGATGGTATATATGTAATATCTGCATCTGATAAAGAAAATCCTAATTTACTATCTACATTGTCTAGCTGGATATAGAATCTTGGAACAGGAAGCTCTAGTAATGTGTATGAGATTAGAAATCTAGATTTAAATGGAAACTTTATACCATAAAAATAATTAAATAGAACATTGTAGTTGACTTAAAAGACTATTTAAATAATGTTTGACATAGTACAGAATAAAATACAATTAAGTACAGAAGATCTAGCTATACCACCATTTAAAGACTTCTACAACAATGCTAAAGATAAGCAAGATGCGTTAAAGAAGATCGAATTCATAGTGTGGAGATACAAATGGAATAGCCCATATGAGGCGTATCCAGAGAAAGAACGCACATGGAGAGTAGCTAAAGATGTACTTAATGATGAGAATTATAAACCTGATGACGTTGTAAAAGAATTAGCAAAAAGGTTCCAGGAGTTCCAAGAGACTCCTGCTACCAGACTGCTTAAATCTTCTAAGAGCGCAGCAGAGGGCATTATGAACACGATGGATAATTATGCCGAAGAAGAACTTGATATAGATACAGCTAAGAAGCTTTCAGCAATATTGAAAGATGTTAGCGGTATTATTAAGTCATTAGACATGGCTACGAAGTAGGCAAAAGCAGAACAAGCAGAAACCGGTAGAGTCAAAGGTGGTGGCGTTATTGGTATGTACGAATAATTATGATAGACTTTAATTAGAAGCTCCACAATACTGATAAATTCAGATAGGCAGCTATTTTTTTTGAAAAGCATGGGTGTTACACTTTAGCTCCAAGAGGTACTACTGATTATAAGAAATATTGGGATCAGGAAACAGAAAGGTGTCTAAATGGTTATACGGCTCCAGATGGAGAAGGTATAACAGGTTATAACTATTTTTATCTGAATTATAGTCCTATCTTTAAGCTTGTAGAAACAGAGTACACTGACAGAAACGGAGATGTAAGAAAAAGAAGAGAGCGTGTACTTTAGTTTCCTAGTTTTTGGGATTACGATTATTATTATTTTTGTGCTATAGAAGAAGCCGAGCAACAAGGCAAACATATGGCTGTTCTAAAATCAAGACAAAGAGGATATAGTTTTAAAGGAGCCTCTATGCTCGTAAGAAACTATATGCTTATTCCTGGCTCAAAGAACTTTGCTGTAGCTTCAGAGTAGAAGTTTCTAGTAGGAGATGGACTGCTTACAAAAGCTTGGTAGATAATGGACTTCCTTGATAAACATACAGAATGGGCAAAACAAAGGCTTGTATCAACTCGTATGGAAAGAGTTTCTGGTTATAAAGTTACAGACGAATTTGGAAAACAAACAGAACAGGGATACCTTTCTAGTATAGTTGGAATAACGCTTAAGAACGACCCTGAACGTATCCGTGGTACTCGTGGTAAACTTGTACTATGGGAGGAGGGAGGTAAATTTCCTGACCTTCTTGATGCTTGGCGTATTGAATAGCCTTCTGTAGAAACTGATGATGGCGTAGCATTTGGATTAATGATAGCATTTGGAACCGGTGGTACAATCGGAGCAAGTTTCGAAGGACTAAAAGAATTATTCTATAAGCCGAACGCTAATAATGTGCTAGCATTTCCTAATATATGGGATGATGGTAGAGAGAATACTGAATGCGGATTCTTTGTTCCAGCTTATTCGAATCTAGAATCATTTGATGATGATGGAAACCAAAGATTCATGGATAAAGATGGTAATAGCCTAAAAGAGTTAGCTATACAAAATTTAATAGACCAAAGAAACAAAATAAAAGACGGTGGTGCTAGCTAGCAATCTATAGACCGTTTTATATCGGAACGTCCTATGAAGCCAGCAGAAGCAGTATTGGAGCTTGGTAAGAATATATTCCCTAGAAAGCTATTAATGGACCAGTTGACCAGAATAAGGACAAACAAGAAACTTCAAAGCATGAAACATATAGTTGATCTAGAATGGGATGGAAACGGTCAAGTAAAGGCTACAGAAAAGCCTAGTGGTGATATAACTAACTACCCTCTTAAGAAAGGCGATAAGCCTCATGGATCTGTAGTTATATGGGAGTACCCAGTAAAGGACCCTCCTCTTGGATTATATATAGGTGGATGCGACCCTTATGATCACGACGATAGCTTTACAAATTCTCTTGGTTCTACATTTATATTTAAGCGTGTAAGAGCTGGAGAAGCATGGACAGATGTAATAGTAGCAGAGTATTCCGGAAGACCAGATACGGCAGAAGAATACTATGAGAATGTACGTAAGCTACTTACGTTTTATAATGCTAGATTGTTGTTTGAGAATGAAAGAAAAGGAATCTACCCTTACTTTACGAATAAACACTGCGATTACCTCTTGGCTGATTAGCCAGATAAAATCATATCTGAAGTCTTCAAAGACAGTAAAGTACAAAGAAGAAAAGGATGCCACATGACCAAATAGATTAGGGCGTATGGCGAAGGATTAATATTAGAGTGGCTATTAGATGAGTTTGAAGAAGGCCACCCTAATGTAGAAAGAGTATACAGCGAACCTCTAATAGAAGAGCTTATAGAGAACGATGGTGTACGAAATGTAGACCGTGTAATAGCTTTATGTATGGTAATGATATACAGAGAAGAGCTCTATTAGGTAAAGGTGTCGTCTGCAAAAGAACAAAATAAATAGGTTGAACTCTTCGAGATGCCGTTATTTAGCAAACAATGGTTTGAAGAAGATAGCAGCACAAGTGAAGACGGTATGCCGATATTCACATTTTAATATATGGAAGATAACTTATACAATTCAGCTTTCCCCAGACAAAAGCTTCCTCTTTCAAAGAAAGGAAAGAAGTGGCAGGAAGATTGCGTTAACTATATTATAGGTGAAGGTAACGTAACATCTGGAGGAAATAGTACATCATATTACGGAGAGCTGTAGACCTATTATAACTTATATAACAGCATCTTCGACGAGAAGGATTTTAAATCAATTACAAACCCATTCAAGGTCGAGGATGGCTTCCCTGCTACTCCTCATGACTTTAATATTATAAGACCTAAAGTAGACTTACTTATAGGTGAGGAGACAAAGAGACCTCTTAACTTCAGAGTTATCAGAACTTCATAGGAGGCCACATCAGAAATGCAGGAGAAAGAGAAGTAGATGATACTACAATATATAGAAGCAGCTATCACAGCCAGAATGAGCCCAGAAGAAGCTCAGTAGTTCCAGGAATAGCTATAGTCTGGAGAGATTATGCCACCAGAGTAGATAGCTAAGTATATGGATAAGGAATACAAAGATATTGTAGAGAATACTGCATATCATTCACTTACTTATCTGAGAGAAAAGCTTGATCTTGACAACGAGTTTATAAAAGGCTGGAAAGATGGATTGATCTCAGGTAGAGAAATTTATTACGTTGGTGTTCTTAATGCAGAGCCATATGCCGAAAGAGTTAATCCTATATGTTTCTCTTACGACAAGAGTCCAGACTTGGAGTTTATTGAGGATGGTTCATGGTGCTGCAGAAAGATGCGTATGCCTATAACTGAAGTATACGATAGATATTATGATAAGCTTGAAGAGAAAGATCTTGATAAGCTTGAAGAAATGATTGGCTCTACTCCTGGTAGAAACCTTGGAGACAGAAGTCCTGTTGATATTGGCATACAATTACGTATATATGACAATCCAATATTCGAAGGATCTGGCAAATCACTTGTAAACGTATGGCATTGCTGTTGGAAGTCTTTCAAAAAGATATTCTATGTAACTACTACAGATGAAGCAGGACAACCTTAGATTAACATAGTTGATGAGACATATCAGCCTGTTGGTAATGAGGTTAGCATAGAGCCAGATTGGATTATAGAAGTATGGGAAGGATATAGAGCTGGTAGTGATTTGTATTTTGGTATACAGCCTATCGAATATCAGCATATAAGTATCGATAACCCTAATAGTCAGAAACTTCCTTATTGCGGCGCAATTTATAGTAATACAAATAGTAAGCCTAGATCGTTAGTTAGCATTCTTAAGCCATTACAGTATATGTACATTGTACTATGGTATAGACTTGAGTTAGCTATTGCTAGAGATAAAGGTAAGGTTGTTAATATGGATATCACATAGATTCCTAAATCTATGAATATTAGTCCAGCCAAATGGATGCATTACTTATCTAGTGTTGGTGTTAACTTTATTAACCCATACGAAGAAGGCTGGAATATCCCAGGAAGAGAGGGTGGTAAGCCTGCTCAGTTTAACCAGATAACAGCATTGGATCTTACAATGTCTAACGTCATAGCTGAATATATACAGCTTATGGACAAAATAGAGGAGCTTGCCGGAATAATCTCTGGTATTACATAGCAGCGTGAAGGAGCTGTAAGCTCATCAGAGATGGTAGGTAATGTAGAAAGATCTGTAGTACAGAGCTCACATATTACTGAACCATTATTCTGGGTTCACAACCAGTGCAAGCGAAGAGTACTTAACATGCTTCTTAATACAGCTAAGGGTGCTTGGGAAGAGACAGGTAAGCAGAAGCTCCAGTATATCTTTGATAATGGAGAAAGAGCATTCTTGGATATTACTCCTAAGTTCTACTATGAGGACATGGATGTGTTCGTAAGTGATACATCAAAAGATCTTGAGAATATACAGAAGCTTCAGCAGCTTATACAGCCGGCTATGCAGAATGGTGCTAGCTTACTTGAAGCAGCAGAGATTCTTACAAACGACAACTTCAATATCATTAAGCAGAAACTTAAGGATATGCAGACTAGACAGGAGCAGATGCAGCAACAGCAGCAAGAGGCAGAAGCTCAGCAGCAACAGCAGTTACAGCAGATGCAGAATGAAGCTAAGCAGCAAGAACTTATGTTACAGGAAGCTCAGATGGATCTTCAGAGATACCAGATTGATCAAGATAATCAGACTAAGATAGCTGTAGCACAGATTAACGCTTATCGTGGAACAGAAGAGTTAGATCAAGATCAAAACGGAATTCCAGATCCAGTAGAAATCGGAAAGCAAGCTATCGAGCAACAGAAGATTAATCAGGAGGCTTATAATAAGCGTTATGAAGCTAAGCAGAAGCGCGAGATAGAAGATCAGAAGATTTAGCTTGAGAAGGACAAGATGAAGCATGAGATAGAACTACAAAAGGCTAAGGATGATGCTGCTTATGAACGCGAGAAACTTAAGGCTCGCACGGCCCTTAAGAACAAAACATCTGGCGAGAAGTAATGAAGTTCGATAATAAGACATTTCAATAGAAGTATGAAGCGTGGAAGAATGGCGCTGATTACTGGAAAGACATTAGAGGAATCAACTTGGGTGGAGACACCCAGGCTGAGGAACCTAGTCCAGAATAGTAGCTGTAGATGGATCAAAATGTATAGTCTATACTTAATGCTTATAATGAAGGTAAAGATGTTAATATAGCTGAAGACATTATTAAGCCATTACCTTTTGATGCTCCATTAAACGAAGAACACCCAATACTGCATAAATATAAAGGAGGTAAGAATGATTTTGTTAATACTTTTGTTCACAGAATGGGCCCTCTTGTAGGACAATAGTTAAGCAGATATGGATACGGTGATGCTGCATATTATAATGTAATGCGCTAGCTTGCATATGAATCTAACTACGGTAGATCAAGAGTTGCTAGGCAATAGCATAACTATGGTGGAGTTGGCTGGAATGGCAAGACCTATACTACATACAAGAGCGATGCAGATTTTGTTAAGGACTACGTAAGACTTATGCATACTAGATATGGGGCAGCGCTTAGAGCTAAATCTACATAGGATTATGCAAGAGCACTTAAGTAGAAAGGATATTACGAAGATTCTCTTGAGAACTATTCTAGAAATCTTAGAAGCATGGATAGTCTTGTTAAGGCTGCTTACTATCATAGAAATGCACATAAGGATGCCTATAACTATAATGTATAGTTTAATGATCTCGTACAGGACTATGAGGACGCTAAGAATGCTAGTCCTATAATAATAAATTCTCATTCTACAAGATAGCCTAGTACTATTAGAGCAGATGTACCAGCAGCTTTACTTGGTCCAACTTAGGAAGAAATTAAGGCTTAGCAATAGCGTGATCTTGACTAGTATAAGCAATAGATGTACGATAAGATAACATAGCCTTCACTTCCGAATATACTTAATCTACTTCCTTAGAATAACTTTGGTAAAGATTCTTATGGCTAGAAGTTCTGGCAGAGAAGAGGAAATAATTTATACTTCAAAGGTGGTAAAGATGAAAGAATAGCAGGCGTGAATCCATTGTAGCAAGATAAGTTTAATCAAGATATAAATTTAGAACTTGGATTGCCTAAAAATTATTTCGCATCTCATGAGTTTAAAGACTCTGACGGTTTTGGATATACACTGAATGATTTTTATGATGCAGGACAACTTGATGACGTTGTTATAAAACCATCAGAATACGATAAAAAGCTTTTTAGTATAACAAAAAAGATGTTTCCTAATAAATAGGTGAGAGATCTTGTTTATTAGGATCTTGCTTATAATGGCGAAGTTTCAGATTAGCCTTTTAATGATAGATTGCTAAATATGATATAGTTATACAAGCTTTCTGGATCTCCGTCTATTACTAATAAAAGCAAATCGAAATATAATATAATTCGTAGTAATTATATTCCATACTATAATCATATAAATGCGTATCCTGGATCACTTGTTCCAGAATTATCTCATGCATATTAGTATAATAATTCAATAAGAAAACCTATTATACCATTAGATAACAAAGGTGTCAATGGATCAGATTACAAAAGAAGAGGAAGTATAGAACATTAGGCTCATGAGGTAATCTAGCCAAATTTGGTAAATTTTATAGAAACTGGTGACAAAAAGTATTTAAAGAAAGCTAAAATAGATGCAAATAAAGAATACGACAAACATGGTCATTGGTGGCGGAATAAAGGAAAGGATTAATTATGACACAGATGGAAAGCCCTAAGCGAAAGATGCAGAAGAAGAATGACTATCAGCGTCATAAGCTCTTTCGTAAGATTAAACGTAGAAGAAAAGCATAGGCTGAAGCAGAGTAGTAGATAGCCGAGAAATAGCTAATGAGAAAACTTAAGAAACCCTCTAATAAACACTAATAACATTACACGGGTTCGACTCCCGTGTAGCGTACAACAATTAAAAATATTAACTTAGTTATAATTTAAATTATGGCAAGAAAGAAGAAAAATCCATTAGGTGATTTTGAAGACGCTTTGAGCTCTCTAGGGTTCGGTGGCCAGGAAGGTGGCGACAGCGTTACAGACATCGATAACCAGGATTTGGTTAATTAGGTGTTAGGCGATCCTAATGATGATATTGATAATTTAGACAATCCAGATGACGACAAGTCTTCTGAGGATAATAAAGATAATAAGAATGTAACTGGTGATCCTAATGCTCATGATGATGATACATAGATCCCAGATAATATTTTAAACAATAATACGTCCGACACAACTACAGCTAACAACGAATAGGATGACGACAATGATGATAATGATCAGCAGACTGACACCGACGTCGTAGATCCTGGAGAAGCAGAATAGATTGGTGCTTTCTTTGACGCATTCGCTGAAGCTAATGGTTGGAGTGTTGATGCAGACGAGAAACCTAAGTCAGTCGAGGACCTCGTGGAGTATATCAAAGATGTCGTAGATGAGAATTCAGCACCATAGTACGCCGATGATCGTATTGCTAAACTTGATCAGTACGTAAAGAATGGTGGTAAATTTGAAGACTTCTATCAGACACAACAGAAATCTATGTATTACGATAACATAGATTTGGAGGACGAATCTAATCAGAAAGCAGCTGTTCGTGAGTTCTATAGATTACAGGGAATGAATGACGAACAGATTAGTCGCAAGATTGAGCGCTATGAAGATGCTGACATGCTGGAAGATGAAGCAGCTGATGCTGTAAATTATCTTAAGGCGTACGAACAGCAACAGCAAGAGTATATGGCTCAGCAATAGGAAGCTCAAAGACAGAAACAAGAGCAGCAAGCTGCACAGTTCATGAACGATCTTACTTCTAGTATTAATAGTCTTACCAATATTAGAGGTATTAATATCCCAAAGGAGGATAGAAAAGCATTGTTCGATTATATTACAAGAACTGATGCAGACGGTTTAACAGAGTATCAGAAGGCTTTTAATAATAACCTTGTTAACAATTTGATAGAATCAGCCTACTTCACAATGAAGGGTGATGCTCTACTGGGCGAAGCACAGCGCAATGGTCAGACATCTGCTGCGAGTAAACTTAGACAAATGCTCAAACATCAAACAAAAAATCATACATCATACAATGTTGGGCATGAAAAACAACCTCAGGCATGGGATATCGCGTCAAAATACCTATGATGAGATAATTAATATATTATGAATAATTCAAGTTCTTTATTAAATAATCTTCAGCTCTACCGTGGTAAGCGTTTTGCTGACTTGGTAGACGAAAACATGATTGCTAATGCAATGCTTACAAAGCCTCATGAAGTAGCAGGCTTGTTGTCATTGGTTTTTGGTACAAAGGATGATGGTATTTCAACTACCATCGACTTGTTAACTGGTGGTCTTGGTTCAACCATGACTATCGAAAATAGAGAGTATGAGTGGTCTGTAATGATTGATGCTGATCACGCTGTTAATATCCGCTATGCTAAGTGGAATGGTAAGGAGATTACACCTAAGTCAATTACAGATGGTTTGACTCCAGGTATAAACAATACTCCTATTTATCTTGGCTTGGAAGAGAAGTGGTTCGGTCCAGGTGCAATCCTTGCATTTGACAACGTAAACTTCCAGGTACGTGTAAATGGTACTCCATACCAGGATGGTAGTACATGGGTATACGAGTGCTATGTAGCAGAAGGCTTCCAGGGTTCTTATATTCCTTGCGAGTATTTGCTCCCAGGTCGTCAGGTAGACCGTATCGGTTCTGCATACGAGGAGTACAGTGATGAGGCAGATATCATCAACTATCAGACTCCATTTAAGATGCGTAATAGCTTGATGACTATGCGTCTTACTTACGATATCACTGGTGATGCTTACTCTACAGTATTGGCTATCGCTTTGACTGATCCTGAGACAGGCAAGAAGTCTTATTTGTGGTCTGACTATCAGTATTGGAAGGCTCTTCGTGAGTGGAAGAAGAGAGAGGAGAAGCAGTTGCTGTTCGCTCACTCTAACCGTAATGCAGATGGTACTTATAATTTGAAGGGTACTAATGGTCGTTTCGTTCCAATCTCTGCAGGTTTGTTCGAGCAGATTGCTCCAGCTAACGTACGTTACTATACTAAGTTGACTATAGAGTTGTTCGAGGATTACTTGTTCGATCTCTGCTACAACATTATCGGTACTAATGAGCGTAAGTTTGTTGCTTTGGCTGGTGAGATGGGTATCCGTGAGTTCGACCGTATCTTGAAGGAGAAGGCAGCTAGCTTCAATATGATTGATACACACTTCATTACAGGTTCTGGTCAGGATCTGAAGTTGGGCGGTCAGTTCACAACTTACACTATGACTAACGGTATTGAGTTGACAGTTAAGCGTTGCGCTATGTTCGATAACATGGAAATGTTCCGTCAGCTTCACCCATTGACAGGTAAGCCATTGATGTCTTACACATTCTTGTTCGTTGACCTCGGTCGTCGTGATGGTCAGGCTAACATCGTTAAGGTATGTCGTAAGGGTCGTGAGTTCGTACAGTGGTGTACTGGTGGTTCTGTATTGCCAAATGGTTATGCAAACAACATCAACACTATGCGTTCTAACAGCCGTGATGGTTACCAGGTACACTTCCTTGGTGAAGAGGGTATCATGTTGAGAAACCCATTGTCATGCGGTATCTTGTACTGTGATGCTGAAGACCAGGAGTCTATTGCAGTTGAGAATAGAGCAGCAGAGCTCTAATTAATTAAATAATATACAATGTTCAACCCCACCCAAAATCGGGTGGGAGCTTGGCATTGCAACAACTAATTGAAAAATTATGGTAGTTGAATTAAAGATCAGAAAGAAAAATCCCTGGGCTGGATTGTTGAAGTACAAGCATTGTTTTGATTATATTGCACCTTACTTTACCAGATCTGGGTCGATATACACAGGTTTAACACCTGAGGACGAAAAGAAATTTGAAAAGGAGCTTGGCTATCCAGAAGGCCATCTCGCTAAGAATTCACCATTCTGGAATACATTCTGTGTTAAGGTTGGCTCTAAGAGCACAATTCTCGACGATTCATTCCCACGCTAGGCTATGATAATTAAGTTCCTTGAGGGACATAAGAGAGTAGCTACATCACTCGATAAACTTAACGCTGGTAAGGATTATTTACTTATTAATAGACAGGCTGAGGCTATTGAGAAGAATAAGATTAACAAGCTTCGTAGAGACGCTATTATTGCTTTTGGCAAGCTTTCTCTTGAAGAAATGCGTAAGTGTCTTAGACTGTTCGGCGTTAGTGCTGATACAATGTCTAATGAGCTTGTAGAGTCTACATTGTTTTCATTGGTTGACAAGCAGCCACAGAACTTCTTTACTAAGTGGGTTAACAATAAGACAAAGGAAACAGAATTCTTGATCGAGAGTGCTATTGCCAAGGGTATTATCCGTAAGGATAGAACACAGTACTATTATGGTTCAGAGATGCTTGCAGACTCATTGTAGGATTGTATTGCATATTTGGACGCAAAAAAGAATCAAGACTTAAAGATCTCGATCATTAATCAGGTTGAAAATAAATAATAAACTAACGACGTATGACGCACAGTGATATTTATACTAAGTTTATGATTGAATATGACAAGGCAAATATAACTTCGTCATATCCGTCGCTAACTGAATATGAAATTGCAACAATATTAGATAAAGCGTACTTAGCTTTAATAGCTCAAAAATTAACAGGGAACAATTCAAGAAGATCTGCTTTTGAATCTGATGTTAAAGCAATTGAAGATTTAAGACCGCTAATAAAACAAGCTTTATTACATGGAGAACATAGTAATATTGTTACAAATGAATACATTTATTCATTAAACATACAAGACTATCTGTATTACATTTCTAGCACAATATCATTAAACGCTAATAATAGTTCTATAGATAATCAGAAACATATAATTCAGTCTGTTAGTCTTATATCTCATGAAAATGCAAACAAATTTAAGTCCACATCAACAAATTTGCCTTGGGTTAAGAACCCAGTATGTTACATAGATAATAAGCTTATACACGTTTTAATTGATCCGTATGACGTTAAAAACAACAGCGGTGATATGGTGTTAGATGTAACATATATAAAGGCTCCTAACAAGTTTGTAAAAGGTACAAGCTTAGTTGATTTTGGAGATACAGAATTAGAGATAAATGATGCTATGGCTGAAGAGCTTGTTAATTTAGCAATTATAATGTCTACTGAGATTGTAGAATCCAGTAGATTATCTACTAAAATAAACACTAGACCACTAGAATCATGACGCAAGAACAAACTAGAAAGCTTGGTATTGAGTTTGAAAGAAGGGTAACAGAAATGTATCCACAGTTCGCAATAGAAGACAAACTTGATACTGATACAATATATTCTTTTTTAAGTGAATATCAATCCTAGTATGTAAAGACTTTATATGTAGCCGAAGGTTAGACGCAAAGTGGTACTAGGCAAGATAATAAAATTCACGACATATTATCTAATCTTATTAGACATGAAGATATCAAACCTTCAAATGAAGTAGATAACTGCTAGTTAGAGTTTGATTTACCTGCAGACTATTCTATGTATATTACTTCATATAGTGTCGTAGATAGAACTTATAAAAGTAACAAAACCTTAGACACGCTTGTATATCTTGATAATCTAAACGTTAAGCAAGATTTGGCTGTTAGGTTTTTAGATGTAGCCTATAACTAGAAAGGAGTTCTGTAGAAGCCATTGGTAGTATTAGATTAGAATAATCAAAATACTACAATCAGACTTATACATGATACTTATACTCATATATCTAGTATAAATCTTACATACTATTGTTACCCATACGCATTCAATGTGATGAAGTTTAATGATTAGGATAAATCAACTGGAGCTGTACATAGTTATTGCGAATTACCTTATAGCTGCTTTGAAGACATAGTTTCAGGAGCTGTAGATATGTATATAACTTAGTATAAATTCAGATTATAGCTTGGAGGTAAACAACAATAGTAGAAACCACAACAAGAATAGGAGGATAAGTAATGAGATATATAGATATATTAGTAAGCCTCGAAAGAGAAATTAATAAGTTTGACGACCCAGTACAGAAGCCTTCTACAGACGAATCATTATTCTGGCTTAATTAGGCTGTAGCCAAGTTTGTTAAAACTAGGTTTAATGGAGATATCGTTCACGGTACATCATACGAATAGAATGAGAAGCGTAGAAACGATTTAATTAAGCTGTATCAAACAATTGTCTATCAAAGTGACAATATGTAGGTAGACGAATCAGAACCGTCTTATACCTCATACTATGCGCAATATCCTAATGATTTTATGTTCGCTCTTAACGAAGATGTTGTTATATCTGATTTGCAAAACCACAATAAGATTAACACTTGTATGTTTGAGTGTACTTAGGATAGTTTTATGTATAGAGTTAATAATAGTTTAACTGACTTCCATTATAGGTATCACAGAGCTAGACCATTAAGAGTTCGTGTTAATGATGGATGTAAACTATTAACTGACAAATAGTACAAAATATATAAATATTCTTTAGGTTATTTGCGCAAGCCTAAAGAGATAACACTCGAAAAACCATATGATGAGTACAATGATTTCGAGGATATTATAATGCCTGAGATAATTAAAATAGCAGCACAAATGTATCTTGAAAATAAGAAAGATGAAAGATACCGCACTATTACTTAGGAAATTAGTACTCAAGAATAAGATAAGAATAATTTTAACGTGGAAAGCCCAGCTGGTTAGGTCCAGTATGATTAATTAGGGTGAGTAGAAAAAATTAATATATTATGATTACATATGTAAATACCGTATTGGTATCAAATAAGGGTGGTGATACACTCGCTACAAAGGAAGAGCTTGCAGGCAAGCAGAATAAGGGTGATCTTAAAGAGCTGGTTGGTAAGCTCGTATTTATGAATTGCGATGCAGTTGCTCAGGATGGATCAAACATTGAGGATATTTATGCAGTTGATGAGAACTGCGATAGATTTAAGATTGGTGTTGTAACTAGCGATAGTTTCCAGAAGGCTGACAAGATGGGTAATGTAACATATATCCCTGTTGTTAAGTGGTCTAATATCATCAATGCAGCAGACATTAAGTCTATTACAAAGCTCGATTATAAAGAGGATACAGAGGATACAATCTCAATTGATTTCTCTACAATTCCTGCAGAGACTTTGGATATTCTTTCAGTAGGTGGTTGTCCTGTAGTACTTCGCCTTACTTTCAAGGATATGCCTATGCGTTATCGTAAGTGGACTGAATCTTACAGCTATGTAACAATGCCTGGTGATGGTATCAAGAATATTATGTAGGGCCTTGTTAAGGATATCGTGCGTGCTTCAAAGCGTCAGCGTGTATACGCAAAGATCGATGGCACTAAGCTCGTACTTGAGGCAATGAAGTATGACGATGATGAGCAGGCTGTAACAGAGAACGTTTATGCAAAGGTTCGCTTTGATGCAAATGCTTATTGGATGAATCCACAGGCTCCAGGTTGGGCAGCTAATAACAAGTATGATCTTGGTGTTAAGTTCGTTAAGCAGGAGGGTGTAACTTATCCTGCATCAGCAAAGCTTGTACGTGATCGCGAGCGTTCAGCATTTGACTACCAGGGTGTACTTCATCGTTGCTGCTGGTATGACCCACAGCCTAATATGGTTACAAATATTGACAATCATTACGGTGGTATTACTATCGAGTTCGAGAACCAGTATCGTACAGCTGACGATCTCTGGCGTAGAACAAAGCAGACAGTAGAAATCTATGCTTCTAACAATGGTACCGAGATTGGTGCTGCAGAGATCGGTAATGGTCTCTTGGCTAAGTTGAGCAAGATGGTTGCTACTCGTCAGAACATCGCTAACCCAGTTAGCAACTCAACTGCGTACGACGGTACAAAGTATTAATTTAAATACCGGGGTGGGGTTCTTACCCTATCTCGGTTTTTTGTTTTTAAACATATTATAATATGCAAAAGATTAGAATTGGAAACGATATTAGATTAAATCTAACTCTTCGTGGTCCTAGAACATACGATTAGGCTAGTATTAAGAAATTAGCTTGTTATTTAATAAACACATCTGTAGCAGACTTTTATACTGGAGAAACATGTTGCAATGATCCACATATGTATGGTCATCCTTGCTTTAATAGATGTGGATGTCCTTAGTATCATGTTTACCCACATTGCTGTAGACCATATCATCACGACTGTAGATTAAGTGGTAGAGGATGTAATCCTTGCGCAGGAGCTCCTTGTATTCCACCTGCATATTGCAAGCCGTTTGATAGAGTACTTGCTGGCTATGATGACAAGTTCTGCTATACAGCATATTCTAAGGTTCTTCCTAAGGCTAACAGCATTCAGTGCTACTTCCCTGCTAAGGATCAGCTTTTCTGCGGAGTATACAAACTTGTAGTTGTAGCAGAGATGTACGAGCCAGGTTGGGGCCGCACAGATCTCCATACATATACAATGGACTATGGTGATGTTTTTTAGCTTGTAGATGATAAGACTGGTGCTAGCGGAGACATAACTATAGATGCAGATACAGATGATATAGAAAATAAGAATATCATCGCAATGAGAATTAAAACCAAAGATTTAGTGATGTATGGAAATACTAAACTTAATCTTGGTGAAAAAGATGTAAGAGATCATAAGTACGTAATTGAGGTAGACTTAGAGAATGGATCTACTGTCGAATACAATCCAAGTAATTGGCCTTATGAAACTATTGAGCTTACACCAATGAAGAGTGATGTTATTGAAATAGACCAGAATACATGTACTATTCATTCATTTGAGCGAGATGAAACAAACTCCACTACCGTAGTAGCTACTGCTAAGAACAATGGAGTAAAAGCTAGCTTTAATGTTACTGTTGTTGGTGGAGATTACGATTTCATTGGCTATCTGCCAGTTCGTCCTTTCTCTAAAGAAATGGAGGATGATTACAAATATCACTTCGATCGTGATGATCAGGGATTTGAGAGTGATGATCAGGAGAATATTACAAAGGTTGGCGTTGGTTTTGTTGATACTAATTTATTGACCAAATCTAAAGATTTATCTAAGGGTGTTACTGTAGAAAACGATATTGATGGTCAGTATTTATGGATTGTTACTAGACGCCCTATTTAGTACGCTGCAAATATAAATGCTGGAGTAGGCTATAACATGATCCCTACATTTACTATTCCTCTTACAGCTCCTTAGAAGAAGTATAATGATGAGAAATACTACTACTGTTGCCCTAACCCAATAAAGGCAAATAAGGCTCATGGTGGAGCTACAATTTATGTTAAAACTAAAAACAATTAATTATGAATAACGCAAACGAAGACGTACATATATACGGTAAGCTTGTAAACGTATCCACCGAAGGCATTGTGACTGATGCTACTTCTATATGGAGTGAAAAGTACAAGAAAACTGTAGAAGAGGTTATTAAAGATATTAATAACAAGATTGATGACTTCAGAGCTAACCCTGAGTTTGATAAGGCTATATTCCATGGAAACGTATTGTTCGAGGGTAACACAACTGTAGAAGGAAATACTACAACTAAAGGTAATAGCACAGTAAATGGCAACCAGGTAATCAATGGTATGCTTGATGTTTACAACAAGATTACCGCCCATGGAAATCCTATTGGTTTAGAAGTAGACCACAAAATCGTATGTAACGATCTCGATGTTAACGGAATATTTAAAGCGCTTTAGCTTGACTGTAACACACTTACAGTCCATAATCTTATAAAGAGCGAAGGTGAATTTAGAGTTGATGGTGACACAATTCTTAACAATGTTGTTATTAATGGTGAGGCTAGAATACCACACGCTACAACTAAGATGTATGGTAGCGTTAAACTTGCCGAGAATGCGAACGATGCTGATGCGCAAGACGTTGTAACAGTTGGTATATTGGAGGATTACGCGTCAACTGTACTTCCTTAGGCTACTGAGGGCTAGATTCTTGTTTACAAAGGAGGAAAGTGGAAGGCTGGTAATATTGATACACTTGTAAACAATGACACCAATATTGCTAATTATATAAACAGTATTGTTCAGCAAAAGATTAATCAGACTGTTGACTTGAGTGGATATTACACAAAGTCTGAAGTAGATAACTTACTTAATGATTTGAGGAGTAATATCGGTGGAGATATAGATTAGTCTTGCCTTTGGGAAACTTCTGGTAGCACATTACGTCCAAAGAATAATAAAACTGTAAGCGCTTCTCATTTTTATAAAGAATCATAAGGAAGGAGGCTTGTATGTTAAATTATAAAAGATTAGCGCCTAGAAATGTGGATCCAAAAATATATACTCATAATAATGAAAAGATAACCCACCAGGAAGCTGATATGATAAATAACGGTACATTCATAGAAGGCGAGACTAGTGTATCTGGAGAGTATATAACAGCACAAGAAGTTGTATAGAAATTAGCGGCTCAACATAAGCACGTAAACTATATGATTGGTGGAGACGAATTAAATGAGCTTGTATGCTATTACACGTGGTCATCTGATACTATAGACCCAACAGGTGTATATATTCCAGATCTTGATATGACCGTCGAAGAAAGAAAGCTGCTCGCTTACGAGATTACTCCAGAAAATGCAGACGTTACATCTGCTGTTTTCTCAATTGTTAGCGGTTCGGATATAGCGCATATAGACGGTTCACATGTGGTAGCAGATAAGTATGGAACCGCAACATATAAAGTTGTTGTAAACGGTTCTGTTGAAGACACTGCGACTATTAATGTTTCTAATAAGCCTGAAGAATTCCCTGAAGAGTGGACTTATGTATTCCAGTACAACATAAGTGATACTAACGGCGGATCTAGCACTGGAACATCATGGAGTAGATAGTATTACGCAAACGGTCAAGAGATTAATTTTGATGATGATTTTATATTAGATGGCATAACTTCTTATAGAACTAAAACTGGTACACTTGGTACAGTTTAGAAAGAGAATGTTTAGTATTCTGGACAAATAGGAAGACCATCTGGATACAATTATAGTGATCAGGTTATAACACAGAGTGGTCAACTTGTGCAAGAGGGCTCAAACAAATAGCTGCAGTGGTCATATACTCAAGAAGCTAATGTTAAAGTTTGGGGTATTTCTGCAGATCCTACATCTTTGCATTTTGAAGCATCTGGTGGAACACAAAGTGTTTCTGTAACCACTTGGTATACTTGGCAAACAAATGATAATAATAATCAGAGGTTTGGTGAAACTACAACAGAAGAACAGATAACAGCAGAAGCTAATACATCAACACAGTAGAAAGAATGGACTGAAACTATAACTAAGAATGGTAAGTCTGTTTCTATTAGATGTACACAAGATAAAGTTGATACAACATAGCTTATTGTTCCTAAATTTTCTACTGACGGAAATACATGGACTACAACACCTATGGTTTTATCATGGGAAGCAGAGAACACAAATGCTCTTACATATTATTATCGCGTTGAAGTTATAACAAAAAATGCATCTACAGGAGAAATTATTAGTACAACTAATTTAGATAATATAGGCTATACTATAGTTAATCAAAATGGAGATCATTTTAATGCTTCTATAAATGGTAACAGAGTTACTGTAAGACCAATTAGTGCAAATACATCGTATACAGATACAATTAAAACAATATTATTTATAACACCTTTAGGCAAAGAAACTAATTAGGAATTTTTTGGGCAATCTACATTTATTCATTAGTATAAGGGAGTTAAAGTAGAAAACGGTGATATGGTTGTATTTACATTCGGATGGAATGCTGGTATAGATCTCGATTGTGCAACATATGTTAACGACCATGTTGTTGGAAATGAAAATGAGTTCGCAGGATGGTGTGGACATGCTGGAGAAAGTAATCGCGGCGGAAACGAATATTTAATGTTTGCTGGCGATAATATGGGAACAGGAAAAGAATATACTTGTGTAGATTTTAACGCATTAGCAAGATATATAGAAAGACATGCTGACGACACGTCTACTGTAAATGGTAAAAAATTAAAGGAGTCATTTATTGATGGTGATGGTAATTTTGTTATAACTATTGATATATATAACAACTGGTACAATACTAAAGATACAGAAGCAATAGAATTGGATTATAGTATATATAATTATACATAGAAATCAATTATACCAAATATTAATAGCAATCAAACTGATAAGACATTTACAATAACTGGTGCAACACTTATAAAAACAAATTTAGATAATGCTATATGTCATGCTAGTTACAATGATAATGACAGAAACATTAAGGGTTGTTATACAAAAACAGCAGAGTTTGTATATTATCTAAATAGTGGATAGTTTTATATAAAAACAAACAAAGATAATGTAAGCCTTTGGAATAAAGGTTTTTCTTACGAAGAAGATATTAAAGATTATAATACAAAATATTCGAGCCAAATTTCTTTTAATGATAATATAAATTATTCTGTACAAATTGATTCTATTAATTTACCTAAAACAGGAACGAGTATAAATAATTATCTTTCAGTAGGTATTTCTAATAAAAATAATTCTTCAACTTAGGCTTTATTTATATATTTTCCTGAACATGTAATACAGAGTGGTACAACATTTCCAAAAACATATTCTGACAGTATTTCTATTCTTGACCTTAAAAACAAAGTATTAGAACGTATACAAAACAATGATGATGATGCATTCAAATCTAATGCATACATAGATGGTGTTTCTGGACGTAGTTATTTAAGCCCGAATACCGACCTTACTGTTCCAGAACGTTTTAAACAAACATATTTAGACACATCTAACAGTATTGATTTAAATATTAAAATCAACTAATATTACATATGAGCATTATGGAATTAAATAACGAAGATTTAAAAATATACGGAAAGATTGTTAGTGCGTCTACTGAGGGAGTTGTAGCTGAAGCTGAATAGATATATGATGACTCTGCAACAACATATGTCAACGATGGTAAGCAAAACAGTATAAATAAATACTTTAAAACAAAGCAGGATTAGGTTATAACAGGCATGAATTCACTGAATGATAAATATGATTCTGTTAAACATTAGTATGATGAAATACAACCTATTCCAATAGATAATTTGTCACAAATATTAAAACTGTAATTATGAAATAGTTTTTAGATTAGGACGGAGTGCAGTACTTTTGGAATAAAGTACAATAGAACTTCGCAAACTTAAGTGATAATGGTAAGGTTCCTGCTAATTAGCTTCCTTCTTATGTTGATGATGTCCTTGAATATGGTACATTTAACACATTCCCAACAACTGGTGAAGATGGCAAGATCTATGTAGCACAAGATACTAATCTAACATACCGTTGGAGTGGTACTAGATATGTAGAAATAAGTCAATCTCTCGCGCTTGGAGAAACCTCTAGTACTGCTTATCCTGGAGACAAGGGTAAGCAGCTTTCAGAGGATCTTAAAGCAGAAATAGGTAGATCTAATCATGAAGATGCTAGTATTAGAGAAGCTATAGCAGCAGAACAGAATAGGGCAGAAACTTCAGAAAAGAACAACAGAGGACTTATACAGAAGAATGCTAGCGATATTGCTATCGAGACCAACAATAGAATATCTGGAGATGAAGCTCTTTCTGTTAGTATTAATGCTGAGAAAGATGCTAGATAGGATGCAGATGATAATGAAAAGATTGCTAGGCAGGAAGCTGATGCTACAGAGAAGGCTGAAAGATAGAGCGAAGACAATCTTATCAGAGCAAAGATTGAGTAGGAATAGACTAGAGCGGAGGATGCAGAGAGACTTATCTCCAATAACCTAAGTAATGAGATTGATAGAGCAAAGGCTGCTGAAAATGTTTTAACAACCAATCTCAACGCTGAGATAACAAACAGGAATTCAGAGATATCAAGACTTGACACCAAGATTGAGGCAGAAACAACTAGAGCTACAAATGCTGAAACAACTATTACAACCAACCTCAATACAGAGATTGCAAGAGCAAAGAAAGCTGAATAGTAGGAAAGTAAAAGTAGAGCTGATGCAGACGACGCTATTAAATCTTTACTGAGCGCAGAGACTAGTAGAGCTACTACAGCCGAGAATAATCTCTCAGACAGAGTTACATCAGAGAAGAATAGGGCTACGACTGCAGAGAATACCATTACAAATAATCTTAACTCTGAGATATCAGACAGAAAGGAAGCCATTAAAGCTGAGTCCGACAGAGCTAAGGCTGCAGAATAGGTCATGTAGGCAAACTTGGGCAGTATAACAATAGTTAATGTAACATCTGATGACGCAACTATAGCTGCATCATATTAGCTCTAGGTTAACGGAGAGGCTAAGGGTGCAACAATCGATATTGCTAAGGACCAATCTATAAAGGACATTAATGTTCTTGATATGAATGCCACACTTAATAATGACGGTACAATTAAAGCAGGTAATCCTGTAGGTTCTACAGCTTTATGTATCTCATACATTCTTTCTGATGGCACTTACAAACTTGCTAAGCTTGACTACTCTAGGTTCCTCGAAGAAACAGAGTTCTCTAATGGCTTGTAGGTAAATAATCATAAGATTTATGTTAAGGTTGACCAATTGTCAGAGAATTTCTTATCAGTATCTTCTGCAGGAGTAAAACTTACAGGTGTGTAGAATGCTATAAATACCGCAGTTGATGCAGAAAGAGTTGCTAGATAGGCTGAATGCGAATAGATTAAGGATAGCATAACTTAGTCTGGCTAGGGCTCTACAGTGGCTTTAAATGCCGAAATAAAGCGTGCTAAAGAAGCTGAGGCAGCTATTACATCAAACCTTAATAATCATATCTCAGATTATCATAACCCTCATAAGGTAACTAAAGCTTAGGTTGGACTTAGCGATGTTGATAATACATCAGATGCAGATAAGCCTGTATCAAATGCTACACAAACTGAATTAGATAAAAAGGCTAATTAGACATAGGTAAACCAGCTGTAGTAGACTATTACTAACTTACAAACTACGATATAGCAATTATAGAGTTAGATAACAAATATGTCTACAACGATTGAATCTGTATAGAATAATATTACAAATATGCAGACAACAATAAACACATTGCCAACCGTAGATAGTAATGATGCTAAATATTTGCGAAAAGACAAAAATGATGTAACGCCTTATACAATTACGGCAAAGGCATTATATAAAGCATAATTATGAAATTAACATTAAATAGAATCGCCTTACGTCAAACATACACAATTGGAAAGCTATATATTGATGGCAAATATTTTTGCGATACATTAGAGGACACTGTAAGGGATACTAATAAAAGTGGTAAGTTTGATAATGGCGAGAAGAAAATAAAAGGGAAGACAGCTATTCCGTACGGAACATACGAGATTAAGTGGACTTACTCACCTAGATTCAAAAAGTATACACCACAGCTTATGAATGTGCCTTCATTTGAAGGTATTCGCATACATTCTGGAAATTCAAGTACAGACACCGAAGGCTGTTTGCTGCTTGGAGAAAATAAGAAGGTTGGAATGGTCCTTAACTCAAGAGCTACCATAAACAAGTTCTACCCACTAATAAAGAAAGCTTGTTCTAAGGGAAAGGTGACTATTGAGATAAAATGAGTAAGGTAACAGGAACTTGGCGCGAGAAGATTCAATATTCAACTGCATGTCTCGCGTTCTTAAGCGGTTAGGTTCTCACCTGGGTACAGTATTTACAATAGGGTGAAATCTCCACAGGAGTACTAGGGTTTGTAGCCCAAACATTAGTTTATTCGGCTAGTATCTATGGAGTATCTATTTATATACAGGGCAAATTTGGTGAGATGAAAACATATTTAAAAGAATATTTGAGTAATAATGAAAGCAATGCTTATGTAGTAGATATTAACAAAGATAAAGAACAACTACAAAACGCTGCTTAATACCGTTTTAGGCCTTCTGGTGGCCCTTTGCTTATCGTCTGGTATATTCTACCACAACAAAGCTAATAGACTCTCAGAGGAGCTTAAAATGGCAAACAATAACATTGAAGCCTATTAGGATGCCTTGAATGGTGCCTAGTAGGCTTCTGGTGTTTTAAGGCTAGACATGAAAAAGCTTAAAGATTATAACGATAAGCTTGTATAGTAGTTGGATTCTGTACGCAAAGTAGAGAAGCTAAAAAGCAAAGAAATTTAGGTAGCAGCAACTCAAAAGTAGATTTTAAACGTTAGTAAGAGTAAGGGGGTAGGGGGTGATATAGTAACCATAATTAAAGATTCAGTCTATAAGGATAGTCTACAATATAACGACCTTACTAAAGTATACTATACAATCGGTAAAGATAGTGTTAATATTAAGCTTGATGTATAGAATACATAGTATCTCTACGTCTATAAACATAGAGAATATAAGAATAAGAAGAACTTCTTTAAGAGACTTATAACATTCGATTGGAAAAAGAAGGATGTATATAAATATAAGATACACAATACAAATGATCTGCTTAAAGAAGATAGTATTAAAATAATAGAAGCAATATGAATTACTTTTCACTTAGAACATTAATAGATGATATTCTCCTTATTGTTCGTAATAACAATATAAGTGAAAGTGAGGATCTTTCAAGGGATTAGGTAGCGTCTTGGATAATACAATACAAGACTTATTTACAAAAGAAGAAAGAGGAACAAGATAAAGAAAACGACGAAAATGAACCAGATGATTCATTGTAGTCAACTGTTGGGCCAATTGAACTTATTGTAGATAAAATAGAAAAGAACGTAGATTGTGAAGATTGCTGCTGCGATACTATTAAGCGTACAAAAGATAAAATATACACAGTAAATAAAAGCGCTGATGACATAGTTAGTGTATGTGACAAGAACGGTTGTGTTATACAATATATGCATAAGCTTAGAAAGCATTATCATAACTTTAGAAGATACACTTACGCAGAGCCTGTATGCTGGTTTGATGATGGATATATTTACGTAGAAGGTGATGTGGATTCAATAGATTCTATATACATTACAGGATATATAGACGAATCTAAAACCGCTGATACCGAAGATGATATAACAATACCAGGCTGGATGATCCCTGACATAAAGAAAGCTATACTTACAAATGAGCTTGCATTTATGATTAAGAGACCTAGTGATGATAGTAACAATTCAACATTAGCTAGTGTAAAACCAAATGGTCCTCAAGATAAGGAAGAATAAAAAGAGTTATACGATCTTAGACATATATAGAGCGTATAATAAAATCAATGAGAACGTCCCATATTTGCGATATAAGCGCATATTGGACGAGTTTAATAAAGTTGTAAAGGATGAGATTTTAGAGCGCTCACAGCTATTTAAAATGCCATATGGATTAGGTAGTATATGTATAGTAAAATACAAACCAAAGTCATATACACCAAAGTCGTTATCTGTAGATTATAAAACATCTAAAGAAGAAGGTAAGAAGATATATCATTTAAACGAGCATTCTAATGGATACAAATACAGATTATACTGGACAAAGATACCTAGAACATTTCCAAAAAGATATATGTATCAGATACAATTTGTAAGAGATAATAAAAGGCATCTAGCACAACTTATATTCAATAAACAAGATTATATAAACATAAATGATATTCAAGTATACAAAATGTGAATCTGTTATAGCCAAAATAATGGCTGATGCAGATATGTCTGAAAAGAATATTCGGGTTACAGATATACGTGAATGGATATTCGAAGCTGTTGAAAAAATAGGTGCACCAGTATAGTATGTATAGAAGGAGTCTGGAGATGATTGTGTTCCTATATTTGAGATACATGAGAATCAAATACCTATACCAGATGATCTAGAATCTCTTACATCTGTAGCATATTCTGTAGACGGTACAAATTGGATGTAGGCAAGGAAGGATGAAAGTTCATTTAAACTGAAAGCAAATGCTCATAAGAATCCTAGTTATATTCCACAATAGCCACCTAGATAGCCTTTGATAACACATAGATCTTAGTTATTAGGTATTAATGGTTCAACGGCTGTATTAAACGTATTAAACAACAAAAATGTTAACGAACCAACATATTGGATTAAACCTGGTTGGATAGTATTTAACAAAGATAAAGGATTTGTAAAACTTTCGTATAAAGCAATTGCTACTGATGAAAGAGGTTATCCGCTTATCCCAGATTTAGCTTCATACCAAGAAGCAATATATTGGTACGTAATGATGAAGTTAAGCTTTCCTAAGTTCTTAAAAGGTTAGCTTGGAGGTAAAGTAAAATTTAACTAGAATACTTATTTTTACATGCAATAGCAGTGGAACTTTTATAGAAACCAAGCATATGCAGAAGCTATGATGCCTAATGAAAGCGAAATGTCTTCAATAAAGAACGAATGGACAAAGCTTATTCCAGACTGGGATTCTGATGACACGCTGTTTAATAACGTAGGAAAGAGATAGTTAAACTTTAATGATTACTACTATGGCTATTGATAATAATACATTCGTAAATAGCTTTGTAACAGGAATAGATAGTGATAGCTCTTTAGACAGAGTAAAAAACACAAGTTACTTAGAGGCTAAGAATATTAGGGTGCTATCATTCGATTCTACAAACCAACACGGATCAATTAAACCTATAAATGGAATAAAGTAGGTTGGATCAATAAAGGGCGAAAAGGTAGAGAGAATATTAGCTACAGGGGCAGTACGAGATAGAGGTGTAATTATATATATATCAGAGAAAAGAAATAAGCCAGAGTTTTGCATATCATGTTTTGATAATAAAATTGGCCAAGATAGTGATACCGATAGCCCTGTAAAAGAAATATAGAATATATCTAATATATTTAGATCAGAACTTATAGATTGGCCTACAGATAGATCAAAGTGGCCTAAGAATGTATCAATTACATTCAAATATGAAGGCGATGATAATATTAAGTTATATGTTGCTACAGGATTCAATCCTATAATGGTTTTCAATATAGCGAAATTATATAGCTATAATAACACGTCATTCAACACAGTATAGTCTTACCCAAAGATTATATTTCAAAAACCTAAGTTTATTAAATATGTAGATGGAACACTTAAGACATCTTACGTAAGCTACTCGTACTAGATATATAGCAATCACGGAGTATCTACAGATATATCTCCAGCTTGTTAGTCTATACCGGTGATTAATGTGCCATCAGATAGAACAGATGTATTAGGAATAAAGACCGATTAGTTTGATAAGAAAACTAATTGTGGTGTTCAGATTTTAATTAAGCCAGAGACCGATTATTCTTTTCTTAACAGAATAAAGATATATAGAATCTCAGTATAGATTAACGGTTAGCTGCCAACAATCGAAGTTATATATGATTCTGCATACGAACCAAACAGAAACGGAGATTTCTTTGTAAACGATACAGGTCAGCAAGCTTTGGACACTATAACAATAGAAGAATACAACAGCATGTCTGGTGTACATATTATTCCAAAGGTTATAGAAAGCAAGGATAATATATTGTTTGCAGCAAATATATAGGAAAGATCAACTTTTATTGATACTGATCTGTTTAAAAAATGGGACGCTAGATCATTTAGAGCAAATGGACAAGGACAGATAATTCTATAGAATACATCCGGAGATCAAAAGGTAACATACAAATGGTCTGAGCTTAATGAATTATCTATAAGTAATGGATATATCGAAAGAGACTCTTATAACCCATATAATGATATAAACAAGCAATACTATCTTAGCGATTCGTACTGTATATATGACAAAGATAATTTCTACGGAGGAACAGGAGTAAATGTATCCTGGAGATTTACAGTTACATATATTCCTATTGATACTTGTAGTACTACTGGATCGAAAGAGATTGGAACAATGTGGAACGTTCTTAAGGTTAAGAATACACAGGATAGACCAACTCTTTATTTTGTTAATAAGAACGGCCTTTAGAAAGCCGACATTGAGATATCTACAGAAGAAGGTAGAATTAATAACTCATGGGTAACAAAGTCTCTTAAACGAAACGAATTGTATAGATACGGTATTATACTATACGACTCAACAGGAAGCCCTAGCCCTGTAAAATGGATAGCAGATATTCGTACGCCAAATTTGTATGATAAGTATTTTAATACTTTCATATCACATTACAACAATATGTACGACCTAGCATCAATTCCTCTTGGTATAGCATTCAATGTTAAAAATTTGCCAAAAGGATGCACTGGATATGAAATCGTAAGATGCTAGAGAAGAGAATAGGATATAGCGTCAATAGCATAGGGTGTTATTAGTAAACCAATAGTAGGATATAGCACACCTGAATGCCATAGACCAGATAGAACTACATACTTCCCTACCGGATTACTTACAACTGCAATGGTTGCTCAAGGATCAGTATTTAAGTATTTTACAGAGAATTATAATCCTGCTAATGACGATAAAAAAGCAGATGCGATACAAGCTGCTGGTAGAGTATGTGCATCAAATTTTGGTAATACATAGATATTCTAGTTTGTATCAGCAGAAACTACTTATTAGCCAGAATCTATAAAAGTGCTTACAAACAACAAAGACTTTAAATTAGAGCCACTTAGATATATTTTCGGTCAAAGCGGAAAGTTTTAGAAAGAGAAGCATATTGGAAACAAATATTTCATGAGCCCTGGTATTTCAAATACCAATATATACACAAAACCAGATTAGACTAATGATGATAAATCCTACGAGTGGAAGTACTATGCAAACAAAAGCGGTGGTGGATATACCGAGTATCCATACAAATCTTCTCCGTATATTCTTAAGATGCTTACGGCGCATTTGAAAACAATGTACTACAAAGCTGATGTGTCAGATAAAACGTGGACATGTTTAAGTCCTGGTAAGGTAGGTGAGAATATTAAGTATTCTGGATCAGATATGAACAAAATAGATGATAAGGTTTTTGCTTACATAAAACTGTACGAACAAGGATGTTCGTTAAGAAAAAGGATATGCGGAACAACTGATCATCTTATTGATTATGGTCCAAGCTCTATGGACGAGCATATTGATAACAACACAAAACTTGCTGATATCGATGATATATAGATAGCTTCTGAGTTAAAATGGAACGAAGTAATTAAAAGAACGTTTCTAGAAAAAGGCTCAAATTCAGATGTTAAAGACAACGGTAAATGGTGGCCAACAATAGAATATAACAATCATATAGATTCTGTAGGCAAATACTAGTTCTGTAATACTGTGTTTTATGGATGCGACGGAGCTGTTATAGACAGAGGTGGAACAGAAGGAGACGATGGCACAACGATTGCACACGATATGATAAATGGTGCAGATTAGGGAGATGTTATAGGAGATGATAATCCTGGATATATTCTAAGATTCCCATTTAGTACTGGAGGTAGATGCGCTTTGTTATCAATGAAAAATGATTGCGCAAATATGTTGTTCAATAGTATTGTTGGAGCATAGTCTTATTATAAAAACGTTGATAATAATTTATAGGAATTCAATTCTTTTTCAAGCTACTACAATGTCAATATTAATAGTATACCTGGGACAGTGTTGTGTAATATAAGAAAAACAGTAACTCCATATGATGGATGTACAGAGAAATCAATAACTGCTAGCACATATAGATCTGATGGTCAGTTTTTTACAAAAGCAAATGAGTGGAACGCTGTATTCGATGGAGATACTTACATATCTGTACTTGATTACACATCAATGCATAAAGCTACTTGCAACTTCTTAAAAGGAAAGGATGATATGGCTAGTAGAGATTACAGTGATTATAGATCACCTTCAATGATGCTTGGATATGCTATACCTGTAGAATCTAATATAAATTGTAGATTTGCATATGGTTACGAATTCTCAAAGAACTCTACAAATGAAGGTGCATCTATGATTTAGATTGAGCCTGCTAATGTAAACAATATGTATACTCAAACTGAGCCAGAATACTTGTTTAACACAACATATGCTGCAGAAAATAATAGTAGAATTCATGCTGCTTTTGACACTACAAATATAGAAGACTTTAATAAGAACGTTGATTATATGTGTAGATATTCTATGTTAAAAGAAGACAATGAGCATATTGATAGCTGGACTAAGTTCTAGAGCTCGAATTACCTTGACGTAGATAGTAAGTATGGTAAAATAACAGGTTTGAGAACATATAAGCAATGGCTTGTATTCTGGCAGTAGATGGCTACAGGTTTGTTGTCTGTTAATGAAAGAGCTATAACTGATAGCACAAATGGCACATAGTTAATACTTGGTACTGGTGGAGTGCTTAGTAGATACGATTATCTTGATCAAACAACAGGTATGCATAATGATGAATTATGTGACACTCAGTCTAGTTCTACGCTATATTGGTTTGATCATCATAACTAGGAGCTTAGATCGTTTGATGGACATGGTGTATATCCTTTAAGCAAGGGATCACAAGCTCAGAATATATTATACAAATATTAGGATAAAGATTCCGATCCTACATTGTTCTTTGATAACAGAAACAATGAGGTTGTATGTAAGGTAATTGGAGAAGATTCATTTGTATATAACGAAGCAGCAAAAGCATTCCCTTCAATTTATACAATACCGTTTGACGGAGCTATATAGTTTAGTAATAAAACTCTGTTAGTTAAGAATATAAACGGAGATATAAAAATCGCGCAGTGGGATGCAGATAATAAGTACACAACATCTTGGGAAGAGAAGATATTACCTACTTACATTAAGTATGTTGTGAATAGTATTCCTACAGCAACAAAAGTATTTGACAATCAAGAAATAATTACACCTCAAGACGAATTCTAGTATATTGATATATATGACGATAAAAAAGATAGAGATTCTTATTTTGGATTATCTAAAGAGTACAAATGGTCTACTGATTCCGGAATGAAATCAGAAGATGATCTGCATGGAAAGATAACTATAAGAGAACATAATTATAGATATGCGATACCTAGAGACAATAGAGCTAATGCATATGGCTCAAGAATGAGGGGTAAATATCTTGTATGCGAAATGTAGGATAATAAACCTAATACCAACGTTGCTATATAGTATATACTAACTAAATTTAGAGCATCATGGATTTAAGATAGAGAAAAAGAATAAATAATGTTCCAAGATATAAAAGTGGAGCCGATCTTAACTAGAAAGTTGGATTCACTGGACAATCTTAGCAGGATGTAGCTAATGATTTAACTAGCATGATTGGTAGCAATTCTCCAGCTGGATCAGTTGTAGCAGGATCCGGTAGCAGTAGTCCGTCTTTTAACATTGGATAGATGGCTCCTAGTAAATGGAATAATAAAGGTGGATTTAGTGATAATGCTACTGGATAGGTTATAGGTCAAGTAGGAAATGCAATCGGTGGAGCGTTTGACTAGAGCTCTAAATTTACTAATAACACATCAAGATCTCTTGGATAGTTTGGTGACCTTGCTTCAAAAATACCAGGTCCATATGGATAGGCTATAGGTGGAGTATTTAAACTTGCTTCAAATTATTCTGGAATAGCAAACTATAGTCACGGTAGTTCTGAGATGATGAACTAGGCTGGAACTACAGAAAATTCAATAAATGGAATAGGATACACAAGATAGAATGTAGCAGACACAAAAGCTGCTTATAATGATGTATCTAAGACAGGTTTGAATAACACAGTATCAAGCACTGCTACAGGAGCAACAACAGGTGCTGCTATAGGCTCAATTATTCCTGGCTTAGGAACAGTTGCAGGAGGAATAATTGGAGGTATTATAGGTGGAATAGGAAGCTTGTTTGGAGCTAGAAGAGCTAGAAGAAGATAGAATAGAATTGGAAAGAACGCTATAATACAGACAGATGTTATAAATTCTGCTAATATGGCTTCAGCTGACACTGTTGGACTAGAAAATAATTATTACGCAAATAATTACAACACAACTGGTGGAGTTCTGTATGCTAATAGGGGAAAGGATTTAAAATTAAGAAAACGAATTAATAGAGCTAAGGTATGATAAAATAGAAAGTATGGACTCCTAATGGTTATTAGGTTGGTCCAACTAATAGTATGGTAGGTAAAGGTGAGTCTATTATAGACTACACTAATGGTACCGGTACACTTGTAACTAAGGGAAAGGTTGGTGTAGATAATCAGCCTAGCTCTGTTAGACAAGATGATAGAAATGTAATAGCTGGAAACGATATAGACTGGACTAATGGTATGAAGTTCTCACAATAGATAGCGCCACTTACAGCTAGATTACAAATGTATAATGATATTGAAAAGAAGACAAATAAAAAGCCAAGCATGAGCTCGTTATCAAAGCAGACAATGCAGCTTCAAAGTGCCCAATTAGAGCGCGCTAAAGCCCCTATTTTGTAGGCTATGAAGAATATTACAGATAGGTAGGAGAGATAGCATTAGATCGAAGATTATGCAGCTTAGTTTAAAGCTAATTGTGGTAAAGATAAATTCGCTAATGGTAAGAATATGTGGGAAGGAGTAAAAGACTCTTTTAACAACTGGATCAAATCAGGAAAAGGAAAAGTATCGAACGCTACACTTGATGCTGGATATATGATTCCTGCTGTTCTTGAAAAGCAGATGCTTAATCATTGGATGAAAGAAAATCCATTAATGCCAAATATCTATGCTGCAAATAGATATGGCTAGTCTGCATTACAAACACTTAATAGATTAAGAATTAATCCTTACAATTAGTTGTAGAGTCTTAATCAAAACGACAGAACAGCATACTACAGAATGCAGTAGGATGGTGGATATACTGGAGGATAGAGATAGGCCGGTAGAGTAGCTCTTGCTCTTGGTAATGCTAGAAATGTAGCAGATGTACTCAATAATGCTGATTTGCAAAATAATAAGTATAGACAAAATTGGGCTACTGCTGCATTGGAAGAAGGAGGTCAAGATGCTGCTAGAAGACAAGCTGCTAACCAGTATGCATAGGAGGCTTATAATAGAGCGCATGGTGCTAAGACCAAGGGTATTGAAACACACTTATCAAATCTTGGTCTTATTGGTCAGAAGTGGTTAGCTCAGCGCATTAAAAATAAGCAATATGGAGATGTGCTTGATATGTATCAGCAAGATCTCGATAATAAGAAAGATGCGTTAAAAGCAATATATGGCATAGGTACTAATGATGCAAAAAGTGCAGTAACAAGTGTATTTACTTAGCCTAAGTATTCAGCGTTGAGAGATCAGATTGGTAATATTGCTCCAGGTTGGACGCCTAGTTAGTATTCTCCATTTTCTGGTGCTCCAAATATTCCTTACCAAAGCACTGGTATAAATAAAGGTGTATTAGGTTTGGAATATGGCGATTATTCATTAAATAAGCTTAATGCACCTTATGGGAAATATTGGTATATAGATCCAGATAAAGTTGCGGATTATGGAAAACAGTTTGTAGATTGGGGTAAGTCTCAAGAGGCTAATTAGGCAGCTAAATTTGGAACAGTAGATCCTATGATTATTGGGTTTACGAGCGATACAGCTGGAGGTTTTGGTGGAAATGGTCCATGGTTATTACAAACTAAACGAAAAAGAATTGCTGGTACTGATAGCTAGGATATATCTGGTATGAGATTTAAATGTGGAAAGGATAGAAGAAGATGATAGGAATGTATGACGAACCAGTAGCGGTACCTATAATCGATTTACTGGATAGCAGTATGATGTCATAGTACATTAGTGCTGCAAGAGAACAATATAACTAGGCTGTATAGGACCAAAAAGAGTTTGCTAAGGAATTTGGTGAACTCTATGGCCCTAATGCTAACATTAATAAGCAATTCTATGATTATACTAGAGGAGCTGTAAATAAAGGTCTTGATTATCTGTATCAGAATGGTATAGATCCTCTTAGATCTGCAGAAGGTAGAGCATATATAGCCAAGATTATCAGAGAGAGACCATATGCAGAAATAGCTAATCTTAAAGCTTAGAATGAGTCAATGAAGACTTATTAGAAGCATAGAGCAGAAGCTATGCGTAATGGTACATATGATTCAGACTTTGAGAAGTTTGTATTAGGTGGTAAGACATTAGAGTCTTGGGATCCTTCAACAGATGGAATTTGGACAAGGGAAGCTCCATCTAAGTATTCTAGCCTTAAGGATTGGACAAGCAATCTGTTTGACAATATGGAGCTTGAGTACGATCCAGAATTAACTAAATAGGCTGGTGGAATGTATTAGGTATATTCTAAATCGCCTAAGAAAATGTAGTAGATTCTTGATGCTAACATAAAAGATATGACAAAATCTGATTTAGGAAGATATTATCTTAATATGTACGGAGGTGATATAGATGCACTTAAGGCTGATATTATTAATCGTAATAGAGAGTATACGTAGATTGATAGACGACCAGATCAAGTTTAGATACATCTTAACGATCAATAGTTCTAGGCTAATGAAGCTGCTAAGAATAGAGCGTTTTAGAGAGAGTAGGCTAATCAAGAGCATAATTGGAGAATGTAGGAACTTGAAGCTAAACTTTAGAACGATCTTGCAAAAGAGAGTGCCAAATCTGAAGGCAAATCTGACTATAATCTTGTTGGAGATGTTATGACACAGGCCTCATCTACGCTGTAGAATTATTTTGCTACACATAATTTTGGTGAAAAGAATTATGGTAATAATCTAGGCTATTTAGCAAGAGCACAAGGTAGAGCATTTTCTAATAAAAACTTCAATATAAATGATGTTTCGTTCGATTTGCCTAGAGGTGGCTATTCAGCTTGGACAGGAGTTAACAAGAATAAACTTAATGCAAATTATGGCTATAACTATAACTCAAATGAAGTAAAGGGTAAAATACTTACTGAAGGAGAGCTTAGAATAAAAGCTTCATCAGCTATAACAGGAAGAACTAAGAATAAGACTTATACAGATAAATTATATAAGGGTGGCCATGTGCTTGGAGTAACTCCTGATGAATCATCTAGAAATGGTATAGCTATTGTTGGAAACGATGGTAGAATGCGAGTATATCAGAAGGTTACTGTATATACTACAGATGGAACATCTATAGACAGTAAGGGCAATAAGTATAAATTTATAGACGGTAAATGGAAAAACTTAACAACAGGAAAAGATGTTGCTAATGATGACGGAGGAAAGGCTTTGATTAAATCTTTAAAGAAGCAATAGGGTCATTATACAGCTTATCAAGAACTTCCTGCTGGAGATGTATCATTTGCAAAGAAATCATACACATCTAAAAAGGATAAAAATGGAAACACTGCAAAATATGTAAAAGATAAAGGTAATCTTATTCCTGGAACAGAGTGGTATGATAATGGTGGAAGTGTTACAATAAATGATTACGATGCTTCTACTCATTCTTCAAAATGGACTAATATAAATAAAACTTATAATCAGTATTATAAATAATAATTTATGGCGAATAGAATAAAGAACGTAAGTCCTAATATAATCCCATGGGGATCTGAAGGCAGTACTTACGACCCTATTGGATACATAAGACGTAATAATAGTACGCCGTATAGTAGGGTTACAAATAAATTTAGAAGCAATTTAGCTAGATATCAGAGTTCGTCTCCTGTTCAAAGAACTGTAAATAAAGGATACAAAGATTATGTTAATGTATCCAAATCGCTTAACAGAGAGGAACGTGAAACTAGAAATTTATCTGATACATACGATAAATTAAAAAGAGCTAAGGCTGTGAATGATGAACTTGCTATGGAGCGTCCATTGTTTAGACCATAGAATCCTGGATTCGATTTTACAGCTATAGGCAAGGAAATGCTTGGAGACCTATTTAGATCAACAGACCAAGCGAGAGCTAGTAACGCATCTGGAAAAGTAATGCTGAATAAAGAAACGTCAGCTACTGTTGATCTAGCAAAGAAGAACAAAGAGTTAAAGTTGTAGAGATTACAACTTTAGCAGCAATTACAAGATTATTCTAACAATAGAAGTAATTTATCAAATCAAGATAAGCAGAATATTATTAGAATAAACAATTAGATTAAACGACTTAATAATCAGATAAACAATGGCGAAGTGTATGAGCAAAGAGCTGAATAGCTCAGAGCTCAGCACGACGTGGACAATGTATGGGATTCTGTTAGAGAAGGATTAGCAGGAGCTGCAGGTTTCCTTTTTGATACATTTAGCAAAATGGGAGCTAGTCTTAGTGCCTCTAGTGCATTTGGCGTACATAATACAGTAAGCGATGTAACAAAGGAAACTAATAGTAAAGAGAAGTTTGCTTAGGCAGCCCACTAGTATATATACAATAAAAATATCGATAATAACAAGAGAAAGTATAAAGGTCTATCTTTAAAAGATTCTCTTGTTGCACAAATTGATGACTATACAGACTTTTAGAATTAGCTTAATGCAGAAATAAAAGGGGCGCAAGATGATTACGAAAAGCATGTAAGATATAGATAGGCTGACGAAAAGTGGTTCCCTATTAGCGATGATTACAATAAGAAGAAGTAGAGATACTCTAACGCTAGTGTATTTTCTCCAGAATATTGGCAATATGAAATGCCGTCACAAATAGCAGCTTCTAATGCGTCTACTGCAGGTAGAATAGCAGCAGCAATAAATACAACAGCTGCTATTGGTGGTGCGTTTTTAGGACCTAAGGGACAGGCGATATTGAATGTTGGATCACAGGTTGCCACTACTGCTACTGGTCTCGATATAGAAAATATGAAGTTTGAGAACAGAGGTGAAGTTAGTGATGCCAATGTAGATAAGCTTAAGTCAAATTTAATGGCTGGAGGCAAAGAGCAATACTAGAATATAATAAAAGACTTAAGAGAAAAGGCTAAGCAAGTATACCCTAGACTTAATATGAATCCTGATACAGAAAGTGACGACGAAATACTTCGTAGTGCATTGGCTGGTATAATAACATCAAATCATCCAGAGTACAGAAAAGCCGAACTTAGGGCACTTGCTGGAAGTAATGCGTTATTCCAAAAGGATAATATAACAACAGGATCAGACCTCATGGTACAGAAGGGTTTGCAGGTTGGAATCTTCGGAAGAGAGTTATACAAGGCAGGAAAAGGAACCATAAATTGGATTGCAAATAAAACTATTAAACGTTCAGCTAATTCTGCTACTAGTACAATAGAACACTCGGTTGAAGGAGCAGCAACAAATGCTGCTGCAGAAGCTGCAAAAGATGCTGTGAACGGAAGCAGATATGCTACTCTTAGAAAAGAATTTAACGATAGCTTTAGAAGCGGATTTGGATTAGGATAGGAAACAGCTACAGTTTTAGGACACGGAATGACAGGTCAGTACGTATATGGTACAATGACCGGTTTTGGAAAAGCTGTATTAGATCAGGCTAAAAAAGCTCTTCCTACAAGAGGTCAGGCATTTATTAGATTAGCTACACATAGAGCAGGATAGTACTATCAAGACATCCTGGATAAGATACCATTGACAGCAAGAAGACTTTCTGCATATGGTTTGAAAATGGGTAAAGTTTGGGCTGTTTCTTCAGCTTCTGAGGCCGCAGAAGAAGCCAGACAGTATGTTAATGCCGAGTAGGCAAAAAGGCAGCATATGGGCCTTGGAGAGCTTCCTAGCCTAGGTAGTTTGTTTGCAAATGAATATAGCGCAGGATCTAGAACATAGGCAGCAATATTGGCTGAGTTAGGAATAGGTGATAGTGATCTTCTTGACAACGAAGAGTTCTGGTAGAACTATAAGGGAGGCTTTGCTCTTGGAGGCGGACATACAGTTGCTATGAGAGCTGTATCAGAAATACCTGGACTTGTACGTCAAATATCTGCAGATTAGGCAATACTTAATGCTGGTATTACTAATCGTGTAATGATGCAGAACGAGCGAGCTTAGGGATAGTTATTTGCGAAAGAAGCTATGAAAGGTAGATCCAATATGGAGTATATTCTACATACTATGCAATAGCTCAAGTAGGAAGATGCCAGAAGAAAGGATCATACTTATTCTAGTGACGAATGGGATTCATCAATAAAAGCTGCGTAGGATATAATGAGAATGACATTAAGTCCTACTACTAAAGCAATAATGGAAAAACATGGTATACAGTATGGTACAGACAAATACGCAGCGGCTGTAGCATCAGTATATCAGACTGGCTAGAACTCAGACGAAAATAGAGATTAGAGACAGAAGGCTATAGACGAGTATAACTAGATTATCCACTCAGTATAGTTTAATTAGGCTATTGATGAAGAATTGAGAAGAAGACAGAGTGGATCGTCTATAGAAAGTCTTGCTTAGCAGAGAGCTGATAAAGCTAGACAAGAAGTTGAACAGAATGCTTAGTCTCTTGAGGAATTAGGCTAGGAGATAGATTTGATATCTGCACAGTCTGAATAGGACAAACTCAATAGAATGACAGGCCCTACCGGAATAAGCAACGTTGAGGATCTTCGTCAAAGAACTATACTTGTAGGATAGCTTAGAGGTTTGCTTAAGCTTAGAGCTGATTGTAAGACTTCTGATGGATTCTTTAATATGCTTAGAGACAAGTTTGGATTGCATACTATAAGAGAAGATGCAGCTAAAATACACAAGTCTATAGATAGTGATATAAAGATTATTTCTTAGAGATTATCTTAGCTGTCTGGTATTAATCTTGATGGACTTAATGATGCGCAAGTAATGGATAAGCTTGACGCTATGGGAGCTATCGAATAGTTCTCTGATGATATAGAAGAGAATACAAGAGTAAGAGCTCTTCTTAATGCAGACGCAAATCTTATATCAGATAGGTAGAAGATGTTCTCTGATGGTTTAAAAACCGAAGGAAATGGTAATACTAAATTCAGTAAGTTCATAGACGACGTCATGGCTACCACAGAGCGAAACAAGGCAATAGATTGGGCTTTGGCAGATGCTATTAATGATCCTTACGGACAAAAGTGGAACCAGGATAATACGTCTACAGGAGAAATAAATACAGAGCATAAGGACACATAGTCTCATGTAGAATCTCTTACAAAGTAGGAGAATAAAGTATATACTCCAGAAAATAATTATTCTGTAGAAAATAATACTTTCGAGAATACTGATAGACCTTACGTTCACGATGATCTTGAACTAAAGATAAAAGAAGATAAGCTTGGCTCAGTAGGAAAGCTTAAGGGCAAGATTGATGATATGATTCTTAGAGGTAAGAGCTATGATAAAATAAATAGATGGTTACAATCTTCTAAGAGATATAAAAACATTATTACCAGAAATGAAGACAATGCCAGAATAATCGAAGATTACATCAACGATTAGCTTCTTAATGCAGGATTAGAGCCTAATAGAGCAATTGTAGAACAATCTAAACCTGAAGACGAATTAGCAGATCCATTTGAAAGGCTTAATAATCTTTCCGAACAAAGACAAGAAAGAAATGAAAGAAGAGCTAAGATAGAGGCAAAGAAAAGACTTCTTAAGTCTAAAATGAAAGCTGCTATTAAGGAGTGGGCTAGATCTGGTGAAGCTTATTCTGGTATAAGCCCTAAGTTTTTATCAACTCTTGCAAAACTTGTTGCCTATGGTACGCAGCAGGGATATTATTCTTTCAAAACATTTCTTGACGACATTAAAGATATGCCATTAGATGCTATGGATATTCCAGATTTAAGCGGAATGTTATCATATGTATATCTTAGTAAATCTAAAGAATAGGCTGGTACTGTTGTCGAGAATCTTGATTCGGAAGAGAATGTTCTTAGTGTTGGAAGCGTTTAGAATTATCTTAAAAATGACAAGGAAGATCAGACTGAGCAGCTTAAGCAAAATGTAGGAAATCTAGTACAGCAAGTAAAATAGAATCTATCAAACATATATAATATTGAATTAGCTATACAGAAGATTGCAGATCAATCATTAACTCCATTTGATAAGACGAGTATATCACAGTATATATTGGATATAGACAAGCTTACAACTGAAGATTAGTTAAAAGATGCTATAAAACAGCTTGGTAACATAATACAGAACACAAATTAGGTATATAGCGATCTTACTGATTAGTTAAACAATCTGAATAATTAGAAGGATATTCCACAAGATCCATTAGTAACAGATTACAATGATCTTCCAAAGACTGTAGCTTAGTTAGTTCTTGAGCTTGAAGATGCTTGTAATACACTTGACGCAATAGCAAGTACAATAGCTGATGTAAAACCTACTACATAGCCAGAAAGAGATGCAATAAACGATTTATCTATATAGTTAATGAGAGCAGAAATAGCTCTTGATAATCTGTTATAGGATAATGAAGCTTAGGCTGTAAATGTATCTTAGGAGAGAGACCTTATAGATAATGTTATTATGAAGTTTAATAACAACAAATCTATATGGGGAGACGCTAGTGAAGAGATACTTGATTGGTGGTTTACCAAGTATGCAAAAGATAATGTAATACTTCCAAGAGATAGTAGAAATACAATCACAAATGGAAGCGATAATCTTACGCTTGATTATAATCAGAAAATAACTGATTATATGAGACTGTATGGAAATAGATTCCAGCAGAATCTTAGCGAAATCGAATCTGATTGGTACTGGAGATTACTTAAGAATTACTTCGGAACGTTGCTTAATAATGCTCAAGATTATATTGAACAGAATCCAGATAACCCCATGAATTCTGTCCTTTAGGACAATATTAATAGAGGTAGATTGCTTATATCTGGCTTTGCTAATAAGTATGGAAAGTAGCTTGATGATTCATACATGGATACAGATGCTTCAATAATTAGAGAAGCAGAAGAGCTTAATAAATAGGAGTTTTTGTGGTACGAATCCGGTGGTAATAACTACATCTCTGGTCAAGGTGTTGGAACAACATTGCATAGACCTGGAGTAAAAGCCATGTAGGGGAACAAAACCTATGTTGAGTGGAGCAATCAGCCAGACTTTATTACCAATGGTAAGTTTGAGATTGTATTCAAGAATGCTACAGAATACAGCAATAGACCTTACTTGAGAATTACATATAAAGGACAGTCTATAGAATTGCACATATACGAAGGTGGTGACGAAAGTAGAATGGGATATCAGCAGCATCTCGTCGATTTATGGAAGTTCTGTTAGAAGCATAAGAACTACTCATTAAGAGTTATACCTACAAGAACAAACGGATCACTTATTTATGATCCTGCATTTGTTGGTTATAATGAAAACTCTCCAACAGTAGAGGGTTTACATTCTGTTGTTGGCAACATAATGAGTCTTGATGATACGTATTCTATCGACCTTAAGAGCAAATAGATTGGTATAGTAAAGTAGGATAAGAAAGGTAATATGAATGTAATGAGTCTTGATGGCTTAAATAGTCCTATACATACTTTAAATAGCGCTAGAGTAGGAACATAGAATACACCAGTAGGTTCTACTGTATATTTATGGCATACAAACTTCGATGAAAAGAAAGGTAACTAGACTACAATTCCAGTTATACTGTATCAGTCTAAACTGTCTTAGAATCAAGCTGATTCTCTTGTAGACTTATTGAGAGCATACGCTTAGGGATAGGTTAATTATAACGGATACAATACATATGATCTTATTAAGATGCTTGTACATGTTAATGAAAATAATTAGCCTAACTACAGAACAAATCAGACTAGAACAATAACATTCTCTTCAAACAAATAGATTATTATAGGATTACCTCAGTACGACGACAATGGTAAACGTGTAGAAGGAACAGGAGAATAGTATGATCTTACAAGTGAGCACGACTTAGAGAGACTCAGAACTGATTTGAGATCTGTTGGTGTTGCCTTTGAAAAGACTATGCTTAGCCAATAGCTTAACTTTACAAATAACTCTGTTATAAATAATGTAAAGCATTACTTTGAAGATAATCCTAGCGCTAATACATTTGTTGCTCCGAACGGCTTAGAGTTTAGTAGAGATGACTTCTTTGATCATGATGGTAATGAAAGAAGAAAGAGTACGTATGCCGGTTATCTTATGCGCCATCAGTATACCTAGACATCTGTTATCGGTTAGAACTATACTGCTACTTATTTTAGAGGCCCATACTTGGTTCCTAATACAAAACAAGATGATCGTATAGACGATATACTCACCGAACAGCAAAAAGAAGATTCAATCTCAATGCCTAGACTAAACTCTCTAAAAGATCTTTTAAAGCGATCTAGAGGACTCAAATTATAGGTTCAGCCTAATAAGCTTAGAGATATAACAGATGGCGATAGAGAGAGAATGGATGCGTATTTAAAGCGCGTTATAGGTGAAGGTAACTATGAGATAGGTAAATAGTTAAATGATGATATACCTGCAGATATGGCTGTTGCCGGAAAATGTATGTCAGATATGGTCTACATTGGTAATAGAGTAGTAAATGGCGTATAGTATCACGAAGCATTCCATAGAGTATTAGAGTTGTTGTTGAGGCCTTCTGAAAGAGAGAAGATATACAATTGGTATAAGAATAGAGAAGGTAATGATAAGATGTCTGATACAGAGATTGCAGAAGGGTTAGCAAATCTGTATATGGATGCTCAAAACAATTATGATGACAACGAATTCTCTAATAATAAAGTAGTAGCTCTTTTCTAGAAGATTAAAGCAGGTGTATAGTTCGCTAGAGATCTCGGAAGCATTAGACTTACACTTTTGTCAGCAGTAATGTCTACAGGTTGGTACAAAACAAAAGCTGGAAGCAAGATACGTAAAGAAAACCTTGAGCGCTTTAAGGCTAAGTTTGGCGATTCTCTTCATTATGATGTTTACAATCAGAAGACTGGCATGAAGCACAGCTTTGAAAATATCTTAAACAACGAGCAGCTCAATGATTGTGTTGGAACTATAGCTTTTTATATAGTAGAGAAGGCTCTCGAAGAGGGAAGGGTTAACGCTGTTGGAGATAATATAGATCAACTTACAATTACTGGTACAAATATTAAAAAGCTTATCGGTGTAGATATGATGAAATAGCTTATGGGTGAAGATCCAGAAGTTCCAGTACCAGAAGCTTAGGCTAAAGCATTCTAGGAAATATTTAAGCAAGGTAAAGAAAGATATATAACTAATAAAGATGGAGTAGCTATAGGGAAAGAATAGTATTATCCTAATTTTGCAGTTATAGCTGATAGAGTTTACGCAAAGATTGCCAACATAAGCAAAGAAGGTGTTGTTAGAAATACTAATGACGAAGATATGCAGGAATAGCTTGAGGCTGGTTCTGCTGGAGCTTATATGGATTATGTTGGTAAGGAGTCTTACGAAATGAGTAAACTTCAAAGCGTATCTCAAAAAGCTAAATTCTTCTTTGGTACTGTACCATATGTTAAGTGGGCTAACGCAAATAATCATGAAGAAGGAATTGAGCTTGACACATCACATAGTTTGTTTGGTGATCCTAGATTTATGCCTCAGACAGAAGTGTTTAGTAAAATGTTTGAACAGCTCCACAATGTAAAGACTGTTCAAGAGCTACATGATGAATTAGCTAGACTTGCTTCACAAGATCCTATGTTCTTCTATGTATATTCTACGTTTAATGAGTATTTCTAGGCTCAATACATAGATTACAATAAGGCAACCGGAGAAGGAATCAACTATAACGCAGAGTCTGTTGTGACACAAGTATTCCAGGCATTAGTTGGTCAGAAGTATAATTTTATGATGACAAGATCATCTACTGATAAAGATGGTCGTGTTAGTGTAAGAATGTCTAACTTATCTGTCGATAGAGATACACTTAAATTCTCACAGGATTGGTCTAAGAGATTAGCTAATGGTGTTACTGGCGTTGTGTCAACAGTAAGAGATCAGAGTGGTAGAATCTTATTTAACAGAGATAGAAGAGGTGTTGTTTATAATGCTCCTGGAAACGATATATTTAAGCGTACGTCAAACTGGATTAAAGATATATGGACTCAGGCTAATGCTGGTAATGAAATAAAGATAGGTAATAATACATATGATATTACAAGCCCTGTTTAGTTATCTGAAGTTATAGATAAGATTACCATAACACTTAATAAGATAGGTATACAAATTGATAGCGATACTATTAATTATATGCTTATTAACAAGTATGGTGAGTTTAGCGCTGATTCATTTAGATAGATGCTTAATGAAACAACTCTTGTAAGCTTAAGTAAATTCTTAAATCTTCTTGATTCTGTTATAGGAAACGCTGGTTAGATTAATGTAGATCTCGATACACTGTATAACAAAGATTCTTTCGTAAACGAGCTTGCTAAGTATTAGTCTATGAATAATAAAGTTAAGAACGAGATGATGAACCTCTTAACTAATAACAATAAAGCATATACTTAGGGAGAAAATAATACAGTATCAGATATACTTGCAGATATATAGGACGAAAGTCCTAATAATCAGGCTAAGTAGAGAATATAGAACTTCTGCTATAACAAACACTCAATTGTTCTTAGAAGAATAGCTCAGAATGAAGGCAATAAGATAGCTAAGATTCTTATGAATAATTATGCCGGATTCAAGACTGACTAGAATGATGATTACGGATCTGATTACAATTAGGTCTCAGAAGTAGAGGACTACATGTCTAAGGTTACAATGCTTATTAGCGGAGGATTGATCTATCCTACAATGTCTGATAAGAAGACATATATGTATTTACAGGCTTCAGATCAAGCTATTAATGGATTTTTGATTCCTGGTATAGATTATAGGTTGATAAATAAACTTATATCTAGTTCTGATAATGAGTAGAAGGCAGCTATTAGAGGAGAGCTTCTTGGTGCACTTCCTAGAATAGTTACAGATACAACAGGTAAGACTATAGTAAGGCCATCTGATTAGGTTTTGGATATATTTATAGACTACGCTAAAGATGAAAAGGCAGCTATACTTGAGTGTATGCATCAACTTGGATACTTTGAAGGTGATACAGCTATAGATGATACTGTAAAGATAAAGAATTATCATACACCTAATAAGTATAAAAACAGTAAAGGCGAAACGGTTAGCGTAGAGCCTAATGGTACAAGATTCTCATCACTTACATCTATACTTGATGATAATGGCAACAGAATTAAGTTTAACGACCCCAAAAAGAGTAGTACAGAATGCTTAAAATTAGCTGATAAACAGTTCTTTAATAAGAGTAGAGAGCAATAGAGAAATATAATGGCTAGAGTTCTTGATATCTAGTTTAAAGAGGAGCTTAAAAAGGCTATTAAACTTGGACTTGTTAAAGGTGATATAAACAACTATTACTCTTTACAGAATGTTGGACTTAGCTGGAATGAGTTCAATTCAATTAGACAGTCTTTTGCTGGAACAGAAGGTATTACAACTCTTGAACAGATGAATGCTGCAGCAGTTGTAGCAATGATGTCAGATATTTCTACAAGATCTATTATTTCTGTACAAGAGGTAGAGAGATTGTTCGGTGGTCATCCTGCGTTCTATAAATGGAAGTATAGCGAAAACGAGCTAGAAGATAGATAGACTGATCAGCTGAAGCGTCTTGGCGGACTTATTTCTACAGGAGCTAATCCTAGAACAGATTTCCAGGACGATTCCGAATCACAGTATACATGTGCGCAGGTTGATGATTTCATGGTATCTTCTGAAGCTGACAAGATGCATGATGGCAATATTGACGATGTTTATCAGAATAGCGTTGAAAAGATGTTTATGCAAGCTAATACAAAAGAAGCTGTATATAACAAACTTGTACGTAGTGGCAAAAGTAAGAAATAGGCAGCTGAGATAGCATATGCAGAGCATAAAACACAAAAGGATTTTGAAGAGTTTAGAGATAAATATCTTGATGAAAATGATAAGGCAAGAGTAACTAAGAAGTATCAAGCAGAGTATAAAGCTTATGCAGAAAAAGGTATAAACGTAGCAGATGGTTCTGCGTTTATTACAGACAGAATGTGCGAAAAGCTTTTGAGGTCTCTTGGACTGTATAACAATAAAGCTAAATAGCTGTTTGCTATGCTTAGAGATCCAAATAAGCAGTATACATTCAGACAGAAAGTTGACGCATTTGCTGAACTTTAGGAGTTTATTGTTGGTGCTCAGAAGTACAGTGCATTCGGACACAGAAATGATGACCAGCTTGGAAGTTTGCTTATTCCTTATTATAATAAGATGGCGTTGTTCCCTATATTCCCGTCTATCGCTATGGGAGATATGGGCAAGGTATACAATAAGATGATAAACGAAGGCGTAGATATGCTTTTGTTTGATTCTGCCGTAAAGATTGGTAATAAACATAACTCTGAATTCAAATAGGGTAAAGGTATAGAAGAACCATTTGTTACATTTAAGTAGGATCTTAGATACCTTAGAAAACAGCTTAATACTGACCCTAATGGTAAAACGGAGATGAATCTTGGCACACAGACGGCTAAGGTAGCACTTGCTAGTTTGATATTGGATAGAACTAATTATACCGATTCTCTTACAGGAGATGCTATTTCTGGATCTTAGATTCTTGATAATATTATGGATTCTATAAAAGAGCTTTCTGATATCGGTGTTAAAGAAGTAGATGATTTATTCTTTACTAATGACGAGTTTGATATTCAAAAGTTTGCTAAGTTCTTAAATGACGAGCTTACATCAAGAAATGCTAACAAGAATACAATTGATGCCATTACAATTAAGGTTGACGATGCTGATGGTAGTAAACACTTAAATGTGCCACTTGCAGCTCAATCTGATCCACACTGGATAGAGAGTATTCTTACATCTGCTCTTAATAAGAGAATTATAGATGTTAAAACTCCAGGAAATGCATTCTATCAGAGATCTGTATTCGCTATGGAGGGTAATGTAATCTCTGATGATGAGTACGACAAATTACCAGCTGCTGCTAAAAAGCTTATTAACTGGCAGACTCTCAACGAGGGTAAATAGCTACAGTTTGTAAACAATGATGGCAGTATGGATGCTGTTATATCTATAGACTATTTTGAGCATATAATACCGGAAGGAATGTCTTTTGATTAGGCTAGAAAGTGGCTGTTTGATAATAAGATTATAGGTAATAGAAGTGATGTAAAAGCTAATACTATTGGATATCGTATTCCTACACAGGCTCAATCATCTATACATGCTTTACGTTTTGTAGATGTACTTCCTGTTGTAAAGGATACCATCATTCTTCCTAGAGAGTTTACTAAAGTAACTGGTTCGGATAAAAAATATCAATGTTCAAACCAGTATAATATAAAAAATTCCTTTAATTGCTGGGAACTCCATATAAAGTGGACAATCAGCAGCCAAGTCTCTATTTAATACGTTTATAGAGAAAGGTTCAACGACTAAAATTAAATCATAAACAAACATACGTATATCGTTATGAAAACAAAAATTACAAAAGAAAGTAGAAATCTACTAATAGCATTGTTGCTTGGAGATGGAACAATATGCAGTAACAATGTATTCAAACTTGCTCACGCAGAACAGCAAAAAGATTATTTAGAATGGAAAATTAAATAGTTGAATTACGCAGGTATAAGAAACAACGGATTGAAATCATATGTAAAAAAGTGTGGGTATAATACCGGTGTGAATGTATATTATACTTAGCTTAATATAATTCCTTTTATTAAAGTTCTTAGAAGAGTTTTCTATAAGCCAACTAAAGTTTTGGGAAATAGAAAGCTATTAAACCGATTAGATGCAAAAGGAATAGCTATTTGGTACATGGACGATGGCCATATAAACATTCGCAAAAACAAAGATGGCAGGCCAATGGGATTTTATATAAAAATAGCTACATGCTTACCAAAAGCCGAACTTTAGATAATAATAGATTATTTTAAGGAAGTTTGGGATGTAAGTTTTTATATGTTTCACGAAGGTAGAAAAGAAGATAGTTTTTCTTTATGCTGCGGCACAAAAGAGGGTTTGAAATTTATAAATATAGTTAAAAAATATGTACTACAAGTTCCATCAATGGTACATAAAATACAATATGATTTAAGCTAGAGGAGACGTCCTCTAGATGTACCCAAATAGGGGAAATTGGGAACACCGAAAGGTGAAGATATAGTCTGATCTACATAGTAATATGTAGTTAACATAAATGTTTGATATTGATAAACTGTATTTAGCATCGTTAGCATATAATGTAAAAGACAATAAAGCTAGTATAGAGTTTGATAAAGATACAAAACAGTATTATTAGAACAAGCTTCTTGAAAACTATATGACACTTCTCAAGGATAATGAAAACTCTATATAGATATCTATGAGGTCTATTGATAATGATACAGAACTTGTAGAAAGCATAGCAAATCAGTTCGAAAGTGCAGGTTCAACAAAAACATTACCATACAACTTCTATACACTCCATGAATAGACAGATAGACGTAGAGATTACATTACAGGTAAACTTGGTATTGCACCATTTGCTCTTAATGTAACAAACTAGGCTCTTACAATGGCTTATGGAGTCAAATTAAAGGAATCAGAATTTACTAAGCAGACTCCATTTAAGCGTATAGACTTACGTGATGATAAGAATGGTAATGCTGTTATGTCGTGGCTGTCAGCATTTATTAATGCTCACTGTGATATCGTAAAGGATCCATATGTTTCAAAGATAAATGTAAATAGCTTTACATACAATATGCTTAATTTCCTTGTTAGAACAGGTTAGGCCGATAATTCAGTTTGGTTTATCACACAGCCTATTATTAAGGATATGGCATTCGCTGCAGAAGCTTCTAGTGGACACTATGGTAGAGATTTAACAAAGAGTAAATATAGAGCTTAGAAAGATGCTACAGAGAAAGCTTTGAGGCAGTATATAGCAGGGTATTTAGGTATTACTGTTAATAACGATTCTGAACTTTATAATAACTCTGATATACGTAGAGAAATTAACTATATCAACTCAGATATTAATTCTGCTAATACTGATACAGTTGATCATGATTAGAGGAGAATTGACATAATCAATAGTATGTTTAAGAGTGATAAGTATTTAAAGAGTTATGCTCTTAAATATACAAGAAAGGAAGACATGTTAAAGGATCCAGACTTCTGTAAAGCTCAGATATAGGTATATAAAGCGTGGAATATATTACAGCCATTTGTAAATGATATTTCAAAACTTGTCTAGCTTACTAAGATCGATACAAAGAAGTAGGGTAACACGCTTGCTAAGCAGCTGTTATACAAATAGAAATACGACTAGTTCTTAAAGGATATCTAGCAAGGCAATACATCTTTTGAACCAGAAGGCGTTATGAAGATGATGACACACTCTTGGATTGATAAGAAGACTAATTCATTTATGAAAGCAATGAAGAGTATTCTTGCTGGATAGGTATTTGAGGCTACTACATCTTATACTTCATTAGTTGGATAGCTTGGTCAGTTTATGAATAACTATTCATAGACAGAAGATATAGCAAACAAACTTGATAGAAATATTTCTCAGTGTATTAAATCACTATTTATTAGAGCTTATGCAGAAAGAAATAATATAGATGTTAACAGATTGTTCTTTGGTAACAACACTATAGCTGATAGACTTGCTAATATAAAGCGTAGGATTAACAATCCTGATGACAAGCTATTCTATTTAAGAAACAATAAACTGCTTACATCTTTAGTTGAATCTGATCAAGTAAAAGATGAAACTACTATTGGTAATAATGGATAGATTTATCCTGCACCTAAATTTGTCAGTACATTCCACAGTATATCAGAGTCATCATTTAACCAAGATGATTTAACTGATGCGTGGGAGGAGCTTCTTGATTATCCAGATGATTAGGAGTTAAAGGACTTTGCTAGAGACCTTGTAGTTTACGCGTGGTTAACATCTGGCGAGAAGTCAGGTTTCAACAGATTCTTTAAATATGTTCCTAACTCATGGAAGATTAAGAGCGGATTTGTTGGACATGTAGAGTTCTGGTTAAATAAGTTTAATACAAATCTTGAAAGCGATGTTAGAAACGCTATTATAGACGATATACTTAGAAACAATTGGAATGACACTGATTTTGTTCCATAGTATGATTATATACGCAAAAACCAAAGGAATTTTACCGACTCTGGAATATACGATCCATAGTTAATGAAGCCTCTTGCTTTGTGCGGATATACATAGAACGGAAAAGGTGAATGGGTTACAACTATAAATAGACTTGATAATGGTCAGTATCCTAGATATATCACCGTAAAAGATGAGATGACAACAAAAGGCAATAACAATTCTAATAGAGCGCTTTACAGATTAGTAGGAGTAAGTAATTTTGATGGAATAAAAGATAAAGATACTGGTAACACAAGTTTAACCGAAGTACCTATTTACGCATTATGTAAAAAGAGAGGTTTACACTTTAAGGGAAATGATATATTCGAATTTGGTAATAGTGATTTTGGATTTGCTATGAACTATATTGGTTATCAAGAGAACGATTCGCAGTATGCAAAACTTATCGAACAGATCAAATAGAAGTTCTATATTGATACAAAGAAACTAGAGCCAGAAGAAACTAAGACAGAATCTCCTGTAAAGAATACTGATGTTACAACTGTTAGATCAACCGGTAAGTCTGGAGGAATTACTTATAACAAAGAATAGCAAAGTGCTATAGTGAACGCAGTATCGTTCTTAAAGACTAACACAGATCCTACATAGTATTATGTTATCGAAGGTAAAGCTGGTACAGGTAAAACTACTATAGCTAAAGAAATTCTTAAAGAGTTCGAAGATGAGTAGATATATGTTGCAGCAGTATCTCATAAAGCTAAGGGTGTAATAAAGAATAGTTTTGGAGAAGACGCAAGAGGAAAGAAGTTCTTCAGTATAGCAGGTTTGCTCGGAATGAAGGGTATTAACGATAATGATACATAGACAACTAAATTCCAGGTAGGTCTAAAAGTTCCATTGTTGGACAATCCTCCAGCATTACTTGTTATAGATGAGGCTTCAATGATAACAGAAGACGTTCTCAAAAAGATCATTGATATAAACTCTAGTCTTTCTAGACCATTCTAGATGTTATTCTTGGGAGATATAGGTCAGATACAGCCAATCAGAGATGAACAAAGCGAATTCTATAGAATACATAAGGATCTTTTAAATAAAAAATCTGACATATTTAATAGTAAACACAAGTCTAAGCTTATCACTAGAGTTAGATAGGGTGAGGCTAATCCAATATTACCATATGCTGATTATTTCTGGGAGAACTCTTAGAAAGAAAATCCAGAACTTAATCCTACACAACACATTGTTAGAAATAACCAGATTACAGATAAGGGATCTTTATTATTCTCTAACAGTGAAGCAGAGGTTTTAAACTCTGTAATCAAGGCTGTAAAGAATGCCGTAGATAAAGGTCTTACTAATCATGTAAAGATTGTAACATATCACGTAAACGAGAAGACTGAATTAAACCAGAAGATTCACGAAACTTTATTTGGTAAAGATTCTGATTATTCAAAAGGTGATTTTATAATTTTGAATCAACAATTCGATGTATTGCCATATGTTACTATGGAAAATTCTACAGAGATGCAGATTACTGGAATAAAGGATATTGAAGAAGATGAAAATGGAATTCATATACTAAGTATCGAAACAAATGGTTCTGCATATGATGTTCACAATGGAACAGAACGAAAGAATTGTACAATACAAGTAGTATCTAGAAATGATATTAAAAAATACAAGGATATACTGTAGGAAATGGCTACCAAAGCAAAGAGACAAGCAAACGGACCACACAAAAGAGAGCTTTGGAAATAGTTCTGGAGATATAAAGGACTTTATGCTGATGTTGATTTCGGTTACGCTATCACAGCTCACAAATCTTAGGGTTCTACATACGATATCGTAGTTGTAGACGAGAAGGATATAATGGGTACAACAGCTACTTCTAATCAAGAGAAATCAGAGCTTATCTATACTGCTTTAACAAGACCTAGAAAGACTGCTATTGTTATATCAAGTGTACCCGTATCTAATCCTTATACTGGAGATATAGAGAACCCATCTTTACCTAAACAGGCTGAGAGAAAGATCGAATATCATCCAGGAAACTGGACCAGATAGGAAGTTAATGATAACCCAGACGTGTTATACATATTTGGAGACAACACAAATAGAACTTCTGGTAGTAATCTTATAAGCAACGATAGTAAGTACGCTAGAACTTATGGATTAGGTAAGATGTTCCCTAATGCAACAGCAGCTGTAATTAGAGGCATGGATAACTCTATGCCTGTATCTACGCAGCATTGGTATGATCCTACAACTGGTAGAACCAGAGATGCTGGTAGATGGAATGATTCTGATATAGAAGATTTCAAGAAGGTTATAGACGCAGAGTTTTAGGCTATTAAAGACGAATGGGACACAGGTAAATATAGAAAAATATATCTCCCGTCTACAGGTTTGTCTAATGGTAAAATCTCACAGATTACAGAAGCACGTACTCCTGTGTTGTTTAAATATCTATATGATAAAACTGCAGATTTAGCCAAATATGTTAGTACTGAGCATAATGCATTTACTAGAACCGACCAAAATACTAATGATTTTTATTCAGAGGATGGTAAGACACCTTTAACTATATATAGAGGATACGCTTTAACAGAAGATAGAGAAGCTAAAACAATTAATGAAACTGTAGGTAAAACAGCTGTAGATTACGATGAAACTCTTAATGGTGCACTATACTTTACATCAAGTGAAGAAGAGGCAGCTGATTATGCTAAGAGTAGAACAGACAAATCTCCAGAACCACCTACGGTAGAACATCCAGAAGGGAATAGAATCAATAGGCACTATACTGGAGATTACGCTAAAGTTAGTAAGTTCCATATTCTTTCTACAGCGAAAGTAGAACACTACAAAGATATTAGAGATTATGCTAAGAACGGAAAGAATTCTACAGCTGACGTAATAGTGCTTGATAGTGGCACAATGTGGTCTGACAACACTGAGTATGTTGTAAAGAATCCAAATGTGATAGTCTTTGCTATGGAAAAAGGATAGAGTAATTTATAGCAAAAACAGAATAATAATCCACAAGATTATACAATGAACTCTGGTGGAGCTTATGGTGGCGATACATATTGGGATGTTATTGGTAGATCATTTGGTCTAACAAATATAAATCATTTTAGACCTATAGATAATTAGAATATGTCTAAAACTCTTAGGGATAAAAATGTTAAACCTTTCCCAATTACTCATGAACAATCTAACTATGCAAGAGAATAGATAAAACAACTAACTGGAAGAGAGATTCATTAGGATCTTGCTGGAGAATTACTTGCAAGAGACTTTTATCAGGTAGATAAGTCTGACGGTGTATTCGCTATAGCTAATATAACTAGTTCATAGAAATCTGTAGAAGGTGGTACTAATATGGCTGTACAAATTGGTATTAAATAGGGCAAACCTGTACACGTATATGACTTGAACACAGAAATCTGGTATTAGTATAATCAATCTACAGGTAGATTCGAGGTAGAAGATACACCTGTATTAACAAAGTCTTTTGCTGGAGTTGGTACTAGAAATATATAGAACTATAAAGTTAATAAAAACGGATAGTGGGTTGATAGAGAAGATTATGTAGGATACGATAAAGCTTTGAAGGCTGCTAACGCAATAAAGGCTGTATACTAGAAAACATTCTCTAAAAATGACTATAAGGTAAAGAACGAACAAGAAATAAAAGACGATCTTAAATAGCTCGGAAAGAGAAGATAGGACGACTGTAATAAATAATTATTATGACGTGTTTGTTAAGAAATAAAGAAAACGAAGCGTTGTTAAATGAATATGAGGGTATTTTAGGTAGCCGAGAGGCTGCCTATTATGCCTTATCATAGAACAACGGATATCCTTTAGATAAGGATTTAAATGGTAAAGACTCCGCACTGTATAAAGATTTATTACAGCGTAATGGAGGTAGTAGAGAAAAAGCCATATTGGAGAAGGCTACTATATTTACGTCAAAGTTCATAGAAGATCACTATGACTGGACACAGGATAGAATAGAGCCTACAATAGATGACTTAGATAACTATAATGGAGCATTATAGTTTGACGCTAAATCATTTAGCTCTATGGCTCAAAATTATGGCTCTAGAAAGGATAATTTTATCCTTGCCTAGTAGTAGGAAGGCAAGACTGTTAGAGAGGCTACAGAGGCCTGGAATTAGGCAGAATACGAACGTTTGCATACTACTTTAGCAGATAGATTGGAGAAATCATTTGGTCTTACAAAATCAGTAGATAAGGAAGGCAATATACTCTTATCTTCTAAAAATTTGCAGGTACAGTTCGTAGACTATATACGTAGCACATCGTTAAAAGATGTTGCAAAAGCTTCTGGCTAGTACATATCTAATAAGCTTAGTGCCATAGGTAATGTAATCAAAGTGGCATTTGGAAGAAGTTCCGCAAAGCTTAACACTGAGTCTCACGAGATTTGTCATCATTATCTTGATATGTTCTAGAATTCATAGATGGTACAAAAGGCTCTATCTGATATTATGAGTCAGTACAAGATAAAAAATATAACAGAAGCAGAGGAAAAGCTTGTAGACGTACTTGTTAATAAAGCTAATGATATTGCAGAGCGTACAAAGGCAGCTGATATATGGGAATAGTTTAATACACAGGTTAGAGATGCATTTAAAGACTTGGTTATAGACGACTCTAATAAAGAAATGTTGCACGAGTATTTGGCGTAGTCATTCTTGCTTAATATAGACATTAATTAGGTTAAGGTATCAGCAGAATTTAACAAAGTAAGACTTGAAAATAAAGCTAAGTTCTAGCTTATGGCTGATAATACACTTAGTAAAGATGAGGCTATACAAAGACTGTAGGATCTATTTGATACGTATGATCATATTGTTTCAAAAACACCATCGTAGATAAAGATATAGGATAAGTTATTCTAGACTATGCAGAAAATGTAGAGACAGTCTGATGATGATGCTATCTGTACATTTGTAAACTACGTTGTAGATAGAATTGGATATATGGACCAAAACGGAAATATAACAGATGGATCTATATATAAGTTCTTAGAGAACGCTAGAAAGAATGACTTTAAAGGTATCACAGCACAATAGCTTATAGATATAGACAAGAACTCTATAGGTTTCTTTAAAGAGGTGTTAAATCAAATAAATTCAGCTAAAGTGTTCGGTAACTTCCCTGCTATATTAAAGACTCATATAGATTAGATAAATGCGTCTATGTAGGATATTACCGTATTGTATAGAAATGCGTTACATGCGCTCACAACTAATATTGTAGACCAATACATAGATGATAATATGGGCCTTGGTAATATAGAAAACGCTAAGATTGTTGCTGAAGATTGGCTTCTTAGATAGGCTATGTACGGAGACATTAACTGGCTAGAGATGTGGGCAGGAATGTATGGAAGATCTAGTTCTCCTATACTTAGAATATTGTATAACAAAGTTAATGATATTGACTACGACAGACAGGTATTCGTAAACAATATTGGTCACCAAATAGATGCGCTTAGACGTAATGCATGGAAGGCTATGAGTAAACTTGTTCCAGGAAATCCGGAGATGATTTTAATGGAATTTGACAGAGATGGTAAAGCTACAGGTAACTTTAGAACTGAGTACAACCAAGGATAGTACGAACAGGATAGGCGCAAAGAGTAGGAGCGATTAATGGAAAAATACGGCTACGAATAGGACGAAGATACCGGAGAACTTATAGATAAGAAGACTGGTTGTAGTGTATATTAGGAAAGATGGAAGTATACTTCATCTGGTTGGTAGAGACCGAAATATTATGATTATCTTGACGAGATGGATGCTTTCGATGATGGTAGAAGAATAAAATAGTATACTAGAAGGTATTATCAAGAAATGCGTTCTACTCCTGTGTATTAGCCTAAGACAAAGAATGACCCTATACCAGCTAATCCTGATGGTCACGGCTTATCTCCAGATACTATAAGAGAAAAACAAAGAATAGACGAGGACCTTAGATATTATGCCAAATAGGCTACAAGAAAAGATGGAACAGTACATTATGAAGATTTGATTCCAGAATAGTAGAACGCTTATTTACTGGCAAAAGAGGAGGCTGAGTAGCTATCTAATCCATTCTATCCTAATGGAGAAAAGAAGGAAGATGATAAGTATAGGATGGCTATAGAGTTAAGATCATTTAATCAATGGGTATCAGACTAGACTGATTATGATTAGGATAACGCTGCTTTTGTACAAGAGCTTAACGCAATTACAGATCCAGTAAAGAGAGACTAGTTTATAAGGCTTAATTCTACTGTTGCTATAAATCCATTACTTTTCGAAGAGGCGTTAATGAGCAAAAAATCTGGCGATTATTCTGTATTGAAATATTTGCAAAGCGGACTTCTTACGTTAACAAAAGATAATAGAAGTATATCTAAAGACTTTTCGAGATTGCCACACGACTCAGAGGCGTTTTTCGCAAATATGCAGCAAATAGAACAAGATATATTAGATTCTAATGTTAGTACAGGAAATAATCCATATAGCCGTTTTAGAGAATTTTTTAATTACAAGCTTGCTATGCAGCCAGGTTTGAATAAAACTAAACTTGACTTCTTTAGAGATAAATATCTTGATAGGGCTAAAAATGGAGAACTTAATTAGTTCTTTGGGTAGGATATTACTACATTCTCTGATGCAGATTTAAGATATCTTATTGACAATAGATTCTTCTTTAAAAATACAAAAAAGGGACCTAAGCCACTTGATTGCTTCTATGAAATAACACCAAAAAGCAGAACATTCATCCATAACGGATAGACGTACCCATCAATTATATTAAAGCCTATAGGAAGATTCTCTAAGAGAAGTAATTCATCATATATATATGATCCAATATATGATGATAGATACGACTTTTAGAGAAAAGAACCAGGATATTAGCTCACAGATAAATATAAGGACAAATACTTTGACTAGGAAATAAATTAGAATTCAGATATCATGGCGCTTTATGATATGCTTACTAATACAATGAAGTAGATGTATGAGAAAATACCAGCTATTAAGTCTGGTTATAACAATGCGCTTCCTTAGATAGAAGGTACTACAGCCATGCTATTATCAAGAGTAGCTAAAGGACCTAATTCAGCTAAAGATACATTTGGATATATCTGCAAATCTATGGTAAGCGTAATGCCTAGTGATACAGATGTCGAAGTAAAGGGTACAAAACAAAGAGTTACACCTAGCGGAGAAGATGAAAGTACTGTTCCTATTAGATTTATCAAGCGATTGGATAATCCAGAATATATAAGCTCGTCTATCTGTAGTAATGTTATACAGTTTGTAGATATGGCTAAGAATTATGAAGGTAAAATGGAATTACTGCCGGAAATTCTTGCTATACAAAAATAGCTTAATCCAGAATATAGGGAAGATAAATATAAAAGCTCTAGATCAGGAAATGTTTACAAACATTTCAGGAAGATGGACAAGTATAGTAGCCAGAGAAGCGAAGAGGCTATAAATACGCTTCTTGAAACACAGTTTTATGGTAAGAATGTAGTATCAGGTCTTACTAAGAATAACGAGAAAAGTGATACTGCAAGAGCTTTGATATCTAGGGCAAAAAGATATGGTTCTATTCATATGCTTGGTCTTAATACAGCTTCTATGACAGTTGGTGCATTAGATGCAAACTTACAGATATTTAAGGATTCTCTCGTAGGTAAATATCTTACTATGAAAGACTTTAGATGGGCCTTAGGAAAATTGCTAAATCCGAAAACCATTGTAAATAATTTTAGAGGATTGGGAAAAGCTTAGCCAACAACAAAAGAAGGAGCTCTGATGTAGATGAATCAAATAAGTAAGAATAACTCTGAAATATTTGAAAGCTTACATAAAGGTTGGTTCAGAAGATTTTGTCTTAAATATCTTATGATGGGAGGTTATACTCTCGGTGATTATATGAATAACTCTATAATAATGATGTCATTCTACCATCATACTAGACTTTTTGAAGATACATCATATGCTGGAGTTAAGCCTGGATTCTATACTCGTAATCAACTTATAAAAGCATTTACTGACGCCGGATATACAAAAAAGTAGGCTAAGTCTGTATATTCTGACTTACATACAACACTATACGACGCATATGATTGGTAGCCAGGAGATTATTTACCAACCGTAAATAATGCGTTTACGAAATATCTGAATAATAAAGTAGCCAAGAATGTAAAGAACAAGATTATTCAAAGAACTGCTTTCTATAATGGCGTTATGCCTGCAACAGAAGTATCTAAGGCTAGACAGAATCTGTATACTGCTATGATGTTCATGATGCGTAACTTTATCGTAGGCAATATATATGAAAGAATGCAGAATACAAACGATTATATTGTAAAGGAATTAGATGAAAACGGAGTTCCTGTAAAGAATCCGAAAACAACAGAAGAGGCTTAGAGTTATGGATACTATAACTATGAAACCGGAGAAATAGAAAGAGGACATTATACATCTATAGCAAATTTATCAAGAAGATACGTAACTAATTGGATTTACGGATTACGTGCGTTGCTATCTAGCGACCAAGCAAAGAAATAGGAATACAAGGAAAAGAGAGAAAAGTTAAAAGGTATAACACAACTTGAAATCGAAGGCGTTAAAGCAGTGTCTGCCGATATTGCTATCTGTGTTGCAGCTACATTGGCTTCTATATTTTTAAAGATGAAAGCTGATAATGATAAGTCGTGGTGGATACAGTATCTATACTTGATATCACTCCGTCTTGCAGAGGCTAGAGGTACAAACCTTGACCCAACAACTGTTGCTGACTTTGTTGGATCTATTACAACGTTGCAGTCTGTATGGAATGACCTTGGAACAGGATTCACTTGTATGCTTGACGCAATGGGTCTTACTGGTCACAATCCTACTGACACTGTAAAGTCTGGAGCGTATAAAGGGTCTAGCAGATGGTTTAGAGATGCAATGAAGATGGTTCCATTTAGTAATTTGTACGAAGATGCTAACTATAATACATTAAGATCTAAATAGAACTACTATAGAAATAAGTACTGGTATTTACACTTGTTTGGAAACGATTCTACAGGAAATTATTCTGGTTAGCCTGTAATGCCTAACGATTATAATGACAACGATTCTTTTGGTGGAGATTCGTTTGATTCCGGATAGGATTTTGGTGGCGGATCATTTGATTCAGGTGGAAGTTTTCAGCCATAATGACTCTATCTGAAATTCACCGAATTATCGACGACTCTTTTGAAAAAAAATAAGGGGAGGGACTGCTCAATTGCAATCCTTCCCCTTTTGTTTTGCCTGTAAATATGTCATCAATTGTATATTGAAAATCTTCCAACGGCATTTCTTTATTCACCATTAATACACAAGGCATATGATTAATCACGTTTATGATATTATCATTATAGCCCCAAAAAGATGCTATTTTCAAGCAATCTTTTAAATCTAAATCACAGTTACCTGTAATAAGACTTTTCCGTTTTCCCGTCAGAATAAATCCATAAGCTACACAATTTATACTATCAATCATTTTGTATCTAGTCGTATGTAGATTTTTACACTTCTCAATACGATTGATACGGTTGATAGAATTTTGCGTAACTTTATCACACTTGAATAACATGTAAATTATAGGCATATCTGTTGGATGATCCAGATCTTCTGTAAAACATCCAACGAACTGCTCATCAATATCTGATGGCAGTATATCTTCATCAAGTAGTGGAATTACTACTTTGTCGAAATCTGTCATAGGTTTAAGGTTTCACTACCGTCTCCAGTATAGTAATCATAGCTATGGTCCCAGTTACCTGTTCCCAAATGCCATAAATACACCCTCATGAAGTCATGTATTGTTACGCCTCTAAAAGTAACTTGAGGTGTAGCTAATCTGAATACCCTTATCTCATTACTACCGGTTGTATCGATAGCTATGATATAGAATTCAAATCTCCATTTATCGATTTCACCATTGCTTAATTCTAATACATTAGTCAGATACCAATATACTGCTTCCTGGTAAAAGCACAATTGTCTACAGTAATCAAATTCTTTCATACTGTCTTCAAAGTGCCACAGTTTAGCTGTAGTTTTGATATCCATAATTGTACATGTCCTCGTGTCAAAGTTAAACGTACAACTATCAAGCAATGATTTACATGCAATAGGAGTAAGTGCTCCATGATTCAATTCGTCTTCAACACAATAGTCCCAGTTTATCTGGAACTCATGGTATACGTGTATATTACTATAATCGCCAGCCTTTTGTAGTAATCGTTTTGCTAACTTATGTTCCTCAACATTATGCTGAATCTTCATAAGTTGGTCTAAGTCATACTGAGATATAAGTATTTTCTTAGACTTAATAGCTTCAATATAATCCTTATACTCTACGCTTATTTTAAGCGCTTCTGAGAGGATTTTATCTTCACTCTTGCCAACTATACTATAAGACTTGCGATAAGCCTCTGAGAGCTGTTTATTTAGCTCTATTTCAACGGTATTTATTAAGTTTTCACAGAACTTTTGTGCTTGCGCACTTTTAGGCTTTTCGCCATCGAACAGAACGTAATCATTCCAGAATTGATCTGGTTGAAGTAGGAACTCATGTATCATGGTTCCTTTACGTAACTGTGGCAAATCTAAGCCTTTCTCTTTACCATCCAACATATTACGAAAATAGGCCGGTCCTTTATTCAAGAACCAGCCTATTGCACTATTACTAATGCGTGTGTTATCTTCGTAGTATGGAATATCGTATTCTGGTATTTTGTACTCTGGTGTAATCATTAGCAACCTGCACAAACGTTATCAAATTTCTCTTTAAGGCACTTTGCATTAGACTTTCTTCTTGGATGAGGCTTTATAGAACCCTTAGACGAAAGGTTCATATCCTCAAATAATTCTTCGTATGTAACAGTAGGATAATCGTTAGCTTCTTTTACAAAAGATGCTATATTATCAAAACTACATACTTCGAAGTTATCCTTTATAAAATCAGTTAAAGACTTAACCTCTTTCTTGTCGTTAAGCTTGTCATTCAATACCTCCATTATAAGAGATGGAGACATCTCATCAAACTCACGCCAATAACGAATACGAGAACAACGATCTATCAAATATTCTGATATTTCATTGTCATCATTACAAGTAAACAGAATCATATGCTTACCCTTAGTATCAGAACCATCTAATACCTGTAATAATACAGAGTCATCGTAATCCTCAAGAACCTTATCAAGTTCATCAAACAAGAAACAAACGCTTGTGTCACCAAGTTTCTCTACAAGATTTCGAAGGATATATGGACGTATGTTTTTGTCTATATTTATAATTGGAAGACCACTCTTATTGGCAATTACCTTAGCCATCACAGTCTTTCCAGAACCCTTTAATCCTGCAAGCATTACACCAGTAAATCCGCTTTCAGACAGATTATAGCTATTAATAACCTTGTCTATAAAGCGTTCGTCACGCTGTGTACAATATACCTTAGAAGGTAAAGATAAGCCGCTAGTCTCTTCGAGTGAGATTGCGTCAGTATAACGGTCTACGTTAATATTGTAAACTATTCCTGGTGTTAAATCACACTCAAGTCCTTCTGTGTTAAACTTAAAGTTTATGCTCTTACCTACTTTCAAAAATTTCTTTTCCATATTTACTGATATTATAATACTCAAATATTGGTTTTTATCTCTTCTATCATCTCGTCTACCTGTTTATGGTTACGTACGAGATAACATTTCATTTTACTTCGATGTCGCTTAAGATAATGCTTAAACAATTTCCATCTAAGAGGGAATGAATCTCCCATAAGGCCTTTACATTCTACTACAAACCCATTTCCTATAAAGTCAGGTAGATATGTTAAAGGTCTTATTTTTTCGCCTAAATACTCGAATTTGTCCAGTAATACGAAATGCTTTGGCTCATATTTAACTGGTATTCTAGCTTTCATAAAAGCTTCATAAGTATAGCATTCGAGCTTACTCCTAAAATGGATACCATACTTATCGACCTTAGTCGCATTTCGTACTCTGCCTTTAGATTTCTTGCCTATCATAATAAAAGTTCTTGCCTCTTATTTTAGATACAGAAGTTTTATTAAAATAGACAATTTCGCCGTCAGTTACCTTTTCATCATCAGCATGATGAACACATGCACATATACATCCATCGTCACTATAACTATCCCAGATAGTCATCTGCAACTTGTTTGAAAGATAAATACGCATAAATCCACCTTTGCCAAGATGAATCTTCTTAGTCAGCTTCTTTGTAAGCCATTTATGCAATAGAGGAGACATTATTGCACCTCCCAGCACACCAAACAGGCATCCTATTACTACATCAATCATATTTCTGTAACGTTTTTGTTAACCAGTCTTTCATGGTGCTAAATCCGTTGTCACGAACAGCATCTGATAGATCTTTGGCTTTAAATTTCTTATTAATGAAAAAAGCATCTATATTGTATTGTTTGCTATATTGTCTAGCCTTAAGCATACCTGTCTTATCTCTATCATACAGTATAACTATATGTTTCCATTTGGAACGTAGAGACCTGAGTATGTCTTCAGGTATAAACACAGTTTCACTAGCAGCAGCTATTGCATTAAAACCCATCTCGTAGCAACACATTACATCTTTCAATGACTTTGTTATTATGAGTAGGTCGCCTCCTTCCTTAGGCAATTCGGATAATCCCTGTACGTGCCTATTCGTCAGATTGGTACGCCATTTAGTAAACTTGGAAGCAAGCGGACGATAAATCTTAAATTTATCATACACTTTATATGCATACATAGGACTATTTTCTTTGTAGATACTCCGGACGATACTATTACAAAGAAAGTATTTAATGCTGAATACATTGAACTTTTTTAGGGTATCAATATGTATTCCAAACTGTTTCCAGTATTGTTTGTCTACATTAGTAAACGGTTGTCGAACTATTCCGATATCAGTATCTCCTTTCGGTTTATCGTACGTATTTGTCCTTACTGTTGTATTAGGATTTATTCTGCGTACGATTCTCAATAATTCTCGTTCAAGCTCTTCTCTAGTCGTTATACCTTTGTATTCTTTTAGGAACTTCAAAGCATTTCCATACTCTCCGGTTCCAAGGTCTTTCCATAGCAGTCCTCCGGTTTTGGAATGGAATATTCCAAATGACGGGTTTTTATCTCCAGATCTTAAAGGACTATTCATAAGCTTTCCAACTTTGAACTGTCCTAGACAATACGTATAGATGTCTAAATCATTTACTTTGTCCAAGATATCCCTCAAGGACATAGTAACCGCTGTTCTAGTACTATACATAACTTATAAGTTAGTGGGCGTCCACGGTCTCGAACCATGGCTATATATTTCTATATTAGAGCTTTCCTTCCTCACGCCCTTATAAAAATGAGCAGTTTAATGACATGCTCAGGTCGCGACGGACGGATAGTTTACGGACATATCCAGGTCGGGATTAAGGGTATCCAACCCGCACTTACGTAGCGTACACGGTATGAAATCTGGTGCCAGGAAAACCTGACGCCTAGACAAAATACCGACCTTCACAGGTGGGCAGGATCATTACTTTCACAAGCTATAATCCTACTTGTCTCAACAATGAAAGTGGCTCTGTGGGGAATCGAACCCCACTGGACTTCTCTAACTATTTTAAATATAACATACTGATAAAAACGTCTTATAGTAGTTTTCGCATACGTCCATGCACTTGTCTCACGACACCCTTGCGAGCCTTATTGGAGGCATTTCACCTCCAAAGGGTAACTGAATTACCTAGCTCCACCAACGCCCTTTCATGGCAGTATTACCTCCCTGGGGCGTATCCACTTGTCGTATAGTTTGGCACTCCTGCTATGTAGACAGTATAAGAACCATCTACCGGATTTCATACAATCAAGTAGTATTTCTATTTCATCAGGCGTAAATCCCTTAAAACGGAAGATCTGATGCGCCTGCTGCATCCGCAGTTTCCGGAGTAACGGTTGGTGGTACGTTAAGCGGATCGTTGTTCTCCTTATCGGCAACAACTGGACGCTCCATAAGATCGTTCTTAAAGAGCTTAATCTGCGAATCTGTATTAGACATGTCTTCAACGAAGATTCCAAGCTTACTTACCTGAGTATAGCCCTTCTTGTCGTAAATAACCTTCAAGCGAAGCTTCTTCTTAGTAGCGATCATAGGATCAAGCATCTGCTTTGTCCAGTCGATCATCTCCTTAAATGTAGAAAGCTCTGCATCTGGTCGCTGTGGATAGAAACAATCGAGAATCTGACAAACTCGTCCAAATTGAGCGTTGTCGCGTTTCTGCAGGTCTTCGTCTGTCTTAATATACATTCCCTTTGTATTCTTCCACTCTGTCATAGTAGCTGTTTGACCATCCTCATTCTCAAATACAATCTCGAGGAAATCGAGACCCTGAGGGGACTTGTTACAGTTTACCTCTTTAAGAGTGATATTCTGGTTAATGCCTACTGGCATATAACTACTATTACTAAATTCTTCGTTGTTAATTGCGGCTGTCTTTGTACTAAACATAATTTCTATTATTTTAATATACGTAATGCTAACATATCAGGTTTATTCTCAGCATAGTATGCTGTTGATCGAACAAATCGATATATCAATTTACTTAAATATTCTATCCCAATGTGTTGTAAGTGTCCCATCTTCATTACCTTCTGCAATAATGATATCCTTTCCGGCTATGTGTCTTGCACGAGCCTCCATGATGGTATCAGATGTACCACCCTTAAAGGATATGTGCGTTTCATTTCCTTTGCGATATACATAACCTACCGCATCAGCTAATCCACACACAATCTTACTCAGCTTACCAACTAAGTCGAGCTCTTTTGCAGAAATTTCAACACCGTCTTTTTCAGTTACGGTATCTTTAACGTGACCTACAAGAATAAATTCGTCACACAAATCTCGGAACATATCAACTACTTTCTTTACTGCATCTCTAAGATACTTATAGCCTGCACCATTAGGTAAAGTTGTTACGTCTGTTCCGTCCCATTTCTTACCCATTGGAGTTTGGCGATAAAGTGTACAAGCATAGCTCATACAAATATCTTCAAGTCGTGTAGCATTGTCGATAGTGATATGCTTATAGAAATTATGACCTACTTCTTTATTCTTGGCACGAATGGCACTTGCTGCTTCTCCTAAATCATTGATCGTACGACACTGGATTGCCATCGCATCAACGAAGACAGAGCCTCCCTCAAGGTCTATGATAAGGTTATTATCCAGCTGCGCAAGACAAGATGTCTTACCAGCCTTTGGAAGACCATAGAGTATAAGATATCTAGGATTTTCAGAAACTGCAGGAATTTTACTAGTAGGTAATGTTAAACTCATGATACAATGATACTAAAAGTTTTAATTAAAGCTTAATGTTAATATTAATGATTGTCTTCTTAATCTCCGGACTAAGTGAAGAGATAAAGTTGTAATCACTAAAATCAGAATAGCTATAAATGTCGGTACCAATCTGGATCTCATCATTGTAGAAAATGATAGGAAGACCATTCTCAAGACGATAAATCTTACCGAGCTTAATACCCTTCATAGTATTCTTCTTCTTGCCATAATTAGCAAGAATATCACAAGCCTTTGCGAACAAAGTGTCGCCCTTCAGAGGCTTGTAGATATAAGTATGATCCAACTCATTGAACATGGCATCAATCAGATCGTCGTCCTTCTTCTTTGTGTTAAACAAATAAGAGTTGTTCTTCTTTACAGTAGAAAGAATAATATCATCGAGAATCTGAGAATAAATGTTACCATTGTTAGTGTTCTTAATGTTGTTATCAGTAAACTTAATATCGTATGTTGTCATAATTCAGCCTAAATTTTAATTGCTTAACTTTCTATCAAGTTGTTATATGCTAAGTCATTCTTGAATTCAAGTATGCAGGGCTTTCCTGCGTCTCGATTCTTCAAGATGTGTAAATACACCTTGTTCTGAGTAGGTAAATGGCTCGGGCCGTATTCTTGTATTCCAAGAATTTCAGGCCTATGAATAACTATAACATAATCGCTAGCTTGAAATAAAGCATCAGCAGATGAAATGTCGCTTCTCATAGGATAATGCGACAAAAAATTGTTTATTCTTTCTGGTGATTCGATATTTCTATTCATCTGTGCTAGTTGTAACACTGATGTCATAGGATACTTTTTAGCACTTATGAAAACTCTTTCGAGTTCCTGCATGGTTTCTATAACGCTGCCTATAGGCTTCGTCAATAGAGCATGGTCGTACATTATCACAAAGTGCTTATTAGTACCTTTTACATATGTATTATAGAAATACCTAATAATATCTTCTGCTTCCTTGGGAGTTGTAGGATTATCTACAAACCATATAGGATACTCCTTTAGTTGATTAGATACTGAGACGACTTTTCTGAAGGTATCGTCATCCAGGTCCGTTTCCGAACTATACAGAGTCGAAGTCGTTTTCCTAAGCTTACTAGAAAGCGTTCTTCCAACTTGCCTAAATCCAACCATCTCTAATGAGAAAATCAGAATTACTATTTCTTCATCAGGATTCAAATCAACAATATCAGTTGAGATCTCGTTTGCAAACGAGCTCTTTCCACTTCCTGAAATACCAGCTATGGTATAAACGGTATTAGGTTCAATACCTCCCATACACTGCTTATTAAACTTAGCCCATCTAGTCTTAAGAGAAGTTATAGAGTGCTCTCTTCGACCAGATATATAGTTTATAGCCTCTTGCGCTACAACTGACATTGGTCGTATAAGATTAGATAAGTTCTGTTCCATAAGTCGATTCCTCAATTTTAGAGTTGTCTTGCATTTCTTCCTCAGATTCTTCCCACTGGTGGTCTACGAGCCATCTCCACATCGTCTTCATATAACTTAGTTTACCTTCGTTAGTCTTTTTCTTCATTTCGAAGTCAAGACACTGAATAAGATGCTGAGCCATAGCCTCACTTTGGCCTACATAGACATTGAATAAATGCCTACATTTGTTAACGTTGGCTCTTAGATAGTTTTTCGTACCATCTGGTCGTAGAACGTATATTGGGTACATTTCATAGAACAGATCGAAATAGTTCTGTTTAGGGCGAACTACATCCTTAAGCGTATCTGTTGCATGATATGTAATTGACTTACCTCTCTCGATCGAGGTAATAAGTCCCTGAGAAATTAAGTTTGATATTTCTTCGTCGCTAACTAGGCTGACAATTTTGCGGACGTCTTGATTATAAGTTTTTTGATTCTTATCCAATACCAAACTTAGGAATATTAATTGATTTGAATTTAATCCTGGAATGTCCAGGAGTTTTGTGTTTAGTTCAATAATCATCTTATATACGTTGATAAACGATTAATCATCGAAGATTGTCAACTGGCGGTTAACAAACTCACTAGCTATCTTTTTTGCTTTGCTAATGTAGTATTGGTAATCCAGGTGACGGTTTTCTATTGGTGTGGCATCTATCTTGTTAAGAATTCGTACACCGTACTCTGTTATTCTTGTTTCAGAGCGTTTTTCGTACATTTTATCCTTAATACGTATAAGATAGTAGCCACTATTCGATGCGTAATATCTATTAATACGTTGAATCTGTTTGCCTCCATATTCAACTTTTGATTCCTTATTTACGCTTTGTGACATTAAGAAATCACGGATATCTTTATCCTTCTTAATAAACTTGTCTATCGGTTCGTTGTTCAAAAAATAGTTTATCACAGCTTTAGAGATAACAACTGGTGTCATACTGTTGTTAAGACCAATTTCTGTGATAAACCTGCCTTTCTTTTCTATCAGTCTCGGATCTCCAGATTGGGAATATCCTTTGCGAACACCAAAGTAATTGTTCACGTCGTACTGATAAAACGACTCGTAATCATCGGACTCGAATGTCAACTGGGTTAATTGCTCGACCTCCTTAATTGCATCGACTATTGCGAAGCGGGCGGATTTGTCGGCAATGTATACGACACCATCTGTATTGACTTGTACAATCTTACAATTCAATTCCAGAAGCCTATCCACTAACATAAGTAGTATAAGTTGCCCATTTATACGTATCTTGTATACGTTAAGCGGATCATATGCCCAGCTACTTTCTTGTTGCATCTTTCCTGTAAGAGCATTGAGAGCCTGTTTAAATGCCTTAGACTTCAATAACTCTCCATTACGTTTGGCAGTTAAGCGCTCATTGTATAGAGTGCTATACACATTCCAAAAATCTTCTCCTAAGTGAACTGGAAGCCAATGGTTTATAATGGCTAGCGAAGGATACATAGACGTAACGTCGGAGTGTCCTATAAACTGTTCAGATGTAGGTTTGTAGACTCTAGGCTCGTTGATGGTGTGTATACCACCTTCACCTATAGAGTAGCAAATGTTTGAGAGAACAAACTTCTTCTCATAGTTTTCTTGTTTCTTATCAGACTTACTTGCATTACAAGTAGCATTCTTTACATCCAATAAGACTTCTTTCAACTTTGGATTAGAATATTGTATGAATGGGAGTATGATATCACCTAAATTAATGTCTCCGACTTTTCGAGTTCGAGTTTTTAACTCATCTTTTGTTGTGTTGGTAATGTCTAAAATAGTGCGCAATAGCATTTCCTCTCCAAATCGTACACCACTCATTGACAGTGCGTCAAACCCCCATTCTTTTTCAACTTCAAGACGTAGTTCTACATCTTCTTTTACTTTGTTAAGCAAAGTTTCAGTAGCTTCTACGTCATTCACATTATACTCTATCATAGCGTCAATATCACATTCCTGTATATGCAAATCAAAGCTTCCTTCATACTCTTGTACATTTGGCATATGTAAGAGTATTTCGATTTCTTTTAAGCTTTTCTGCTGTTTGGCGCTATAGAGCATCAACATAAGATCAAACGAATAGAAGTAATTCGCATACTTATACTCTTTAATCTTATCAATATTGTCTGTTTTTTCCGAACTTATTATTTCTTTACTAAGATAATACAGAGAGCTGCAAATTCTCGAGTATCCTAGTCGCTTCATTCTATTATAGAAATGTATAATGTAGCTTATGACTATATCGTCATAATGTTTATTGTTGTAACCGCACATTATGTGATCAGTTCTGTTTGTATAGAAGAAGTCAACTAATTCTTTTAGTTGATTTTTACGACAGGATATCTCGAATTTATATAGTTTATGACTCTCTGAATCTTTACAAGTACAATGAAAACAGTTTGGAAAAACTTCTATGTCATATAGAACTACTGGTCTTTCCTTTATTATCATAGTCCCTAGTGAGGGTTCGCACCTCGCAGTCATATCCTTTCGGAGCACACTAGGGTGACCAGTGGTGTCCTGGTCGATTTTAGAAAACTAACTACTTATGCCGCTATACGTATCTTTTTTGCGTTTGGCAACAGAATTCGTCCCGTCTTCTTTCGATGGTCTTTAAGGTTTGTACAAACAAGGTTACTACGTTTTGCCTTTACCTTATTTGTCTCCTTACGAGCCATCTTGATTACTTTACTGTGTTCTGGAAGGTTGTTTACGCCTCCATACTTAGCAGTTTCGCCATTGTCTTTTATCTGAGCAACTTCATGCTCAGTAAACTTGTTGTCCGAATGTTTGAATCGTCCTACAAGTTGTAATTTGTCATATTTAGCGACAACTAAGTCTCTAATACGTTCTTCAGTCGCGACTCTCCATGCCTCCCAAACCGGGAATTGCTGCGCATAGAACAAGTCGTCTTTCTTGACAGGGCATGGGTGCTTTCGCTCCCATTTCTGCAGTTTGTGTTGAACATATCCTTCCATGAGCTCTATGCGGTTAAACTTCGTAACTTTTCTGCGAGATTCAATCTCTACTGAATTACGCTTGAGCAGTATGAACCAAGGTCTCTTTCGACGAAGACCATGGATACCATGCTTCTTGCAGAACTCCGAAGTAGTTCCGTGAGACTTGTTAAAGTCCTTAAGCCACTTCTCTTTAATATCACGATAATCTTCAATACAATCATCCAAATATTGATTATTCTGGGTATTCATAACGTTATCTCCTATAATTAAGCTGCCTGTTTAACTGACTTTTGTTTAACTTCCTTGACCTGAGTAGGCTTCTTATTTACAACCTTAACCTTAACTTTGAGCCCACGACGAAGTTTGCGTCCTTCCGCCTTACTACCGTGACGGAATGTATACGTATTCTTCTCAAGCGTCTCCTTAGCCTTTTTCTTAGCTCTACGGAGATTGTAGAAGTTAACACTAGCATTCTTAGAGCATTCGATAGTATGAGGGTCTCCTCCCTTCTTATGCTTGTTGTGGTTACTTACAGATACGTCTATACCAGCCTCCTCAAATGGAGACTTGCTATCAGAACGATACTGATAGAACGTAGCGTTACCTACAAGGTCACGCAGCTTCTCTACCACGTTTGCTGGTACATCCTTAAAGAATGCTGTAGAATTGGTGATACACGCGGACTTAATTCCGCAGTCTTTAACTAGCTTCTCAAGCTCTCCCTTCTTCTTCAGAACGGAGTCGCATACAACTGTTATATTATATACAGTAGCGTTGTCCCACTGTTTCTTCGCGATGTCTACCACTTTCTTGGTGTCGGCATCATTGAGATGCATTCGCTTGCATCGACGGGTAATTGATGCGATATGACGAGCCTGAGCGATATTAAGACGCTCTTCCTGCTTCTTCAAACGCTCCTCCAGAGTGATTTTAACAGGCCCTGAAGCCTTTGTCTTCTTGGAGTCGATCAACTTATCCATGATGCTCTTTTTACGCGCCTGACGGGCCTCTGCGCGAGCCTTAGAGGCAGCATATTTAGCCTCCTCCTTCTCGGCCTTAGCCCTCTTCTTAGCTGCCTTGAGTTCGGCGTTCTTCTTAGCCTTCTCTGCATCAGCAGCACGACGTTTCTTAATGTTCTCTATTGTCTTATTAGCAGCATTAGACTCTTCCTTCTTAGCTGCCTCAGCCTTAACTGGTGTATTTCCTATCTTAGCCTGAACCTTCTTGAGGTTCTTCTTATTCTTCTTTGACATAATCTTGATAATTTAATGTGTTAATAATGTTATTTTTAAGGCAAGGGATTCCTTATTTGTGGTTCGTGTAAGCCTCGATCTTACTCCTTTCGGCGACCCTTGTATTTGTCTCGAACCTATAGCATTTAAGCTGCGAGATCCATCTCGAACTTATCTGCAATAGTATCCTTAATCTCAATAGAAGTCTCATTGTTGAACTTCTCGAGATTAGCGTCAAACTTATTTGCTAGTAGCTGCTGCTCGTGAATAAGCTGTGCAATCTTAGCTGATGAGAATACCTCACGCTTAGGCATAGCCTTCAATCCCTTCTTTGCCTTAGTTGATGGATCAAGCGTCTTGACCATCTTGAGCTGAGCTATAGCTTCCTTCGCCTCACATGCTGCGAAAATACTATAGTTGTTTGTCTTCTTAAAATCCTCGTAAGAGAATGTAGTAGTACCTGTATTAAGAGCTACCAAAATACCCTTAATCATAATACGCTTCTCACTAAGTTGTACAATCTGATTATACAAGCTCTTGAGATCTAAGCCAGAACCCTGCTTTGCTGCAATTGCCTTCTTAGACATCAGGTTCTCTGCTCGAATGATTCGCCAATACTTGTTGATAGTTATATCAATGTTCTTACGAATTGTGATGATGTTTGCTGAGTTCAATTTAATTGATTTCTTATTCATATAGTTTGATTAAAATTAAACAATTTACTTGAATCAGCCATTTACCTAGCTCCTATACTACATATTACTGTAATAAAGGATAAAAGGGTATCCATTGGTAATCCTACCCCGCAGGGCGGATTACCTATTCTCCGCAGAGAACGTTTAAGGATGCCCTTTAATATAAACTAATAATATTGTTATTGTATTTTCTTGCAAACGATAACGGTAACGTCATGCATGAATGTGTACTCTTCTGCGCACAGATCGTACACCATTCCCGCAGGAATGTTTCTGTTTATGGCATTACTCGTTTAGCGTTTACAATTCCATACTCCAACTCAATCATTGGTTTACCAATGCAGTCTTTAACCTGCAAAACTTCTTTACGTCCGTTGATATTGATAACAATTTTCTCAGGATACTCTTGCTGAGCGTTAAGCCTTGGCCCTGACACCCGGGACCCCGCAGGGTCCGCTCCTACGCCATCAGCAATGCTAGAATTCTGACATACTTTTGTCGCAACATCATACAGTCGTTCTACGACCCAGTTAAAGTTTTTATCTTTAACTCCCTTCATCACAATTTCTTGTGATAGTCCTTCCATGATGGCTTTTTGGTTAAGCCCTGTGGAAAGACTCACTAGTGCATCCCATACCTTGAGAGCAAAACTCTCAAATGGTAAGGTTTGCTCACAGCCGATTATCTTGTTCCAGAAATGGAATTTAGTTGAACCCAGAGTAATACTACCATCATCGTTAATGGTATAGATTTTGTACTTCTCTGTATGGTCCAACTTTTCATAAACGGCTGCCTTAATTTTCGGTTCGGAGAGCATTACGGCAATAAGCTTAACACTCTTCTCAGTTAAAACAGCCTCCATGAATCTTATGCGATCTTATCAGCTGGTTTTGAATCTGCCTTCTGACGCTCATAGTCAGAGATAATCTTCTCATTTGCTGCAATAGCAGACAGACACTGAGCCTTAGCCTTCTGAGCCTGCTCAATGATTGCATCGAGACGAGCAATCTCGCCACGGTTAAGGTCGTTAAGAATACCACTCAAATCCTTAGGATCTGAGAACACGGCCTTAGAGTTCTTATCCTTAAGAGCGTTCTGAACTGCCTCCTCGGTAGTCTCACCAAACTTGGTGCTATTCTCACCGAGAGGGATATCAATCTGATGTTCGGTGCCCTCATTGAGACGGCAAACGACATCACCGATTGCATTCTGCTTGGTTGCCATAGACTCAATCGTGATATAACCGATACAGAAGCGACGAGGTGAACGATTGAGCACAAGGTTTACATTGGAGTTCTGCTTAGCCTGCTCCAAAACCTTGTCATGGTCTGGGTTGAACATACGGGTCTGAGGAGTAAATACGTCCTGACCAAACATTTTCGCACCGAGCATGCTCAGTGGGGTACGATTTGACTTAATAGTTGTTTCCACGATGTTTACATTAATTTCTGACATAATCATATCCTTTTTGATATCGTTATTGATTAACTAACGATATGATTTAAAAATATGGTATATTTTGGCTATACCTTTGCCGTTGTTTATTGAATAAAGCAACGCTGATACGAAGATACTCGGTTACTACTTTGCTTACTTAGTTTCCTAAAGAAAGTTCTACTATTGTAGACGCTTTGTTATAGACTTAGTCACACTCTTCCTATTACAACAATAGGGTAATAGGCTTGTGACAGGAATTGTATACATAAGATACAATTAACATTTACTGGATTATCCAGGCCCATCGTCTAAAGCTTTGAATGCTTTCTTTGCATAATCAAATGCTGAACTATTTTCTGCTATTTTGTTCACGTTTTTTCTAACTTAACTATTCTAATCTTCGTTGGTGAAATTTTGCAGAGCAACTAACACTCATAGAATCTTAGAATTCTTATAACCCACAAAAATATGTAGAATCTCGGTCGTATTTCCCTTACTATACTTACAAGATCTTACTACATGATTGTTATTAAAGCAGATTTTCTCTACTGCTAACTTAGAAGCGACTGTCAGCTAGGTCTCCTTACTGCGGTACTCAGCTTATGGCATGTACCCAGTGGTTGGTTATCGGAATGTCTCAGGATCAAACCCATCACGGACTTTACGGCTTTTTACATCTTTGCTGATGTTTGTAATTTTTCTGTACCGGTATTACTACCTCCTATTTATAGTGCACGAATATTGGGAATTCAACCCATACATTTCATCTTGTCACCCACTTATAAACGTAATATACATGTATAGAGACAGTATACACATATAATATACACAGTCGTTTTACAACATAGAATATAAGCTGCCCATCAACTTCCTGTATTGCTTCGAACCTTTGTGTTTACATATACTGTTGCGCAGTATATTTTAGCATGGTTGGCATATCGGTTGGCACTCGATTTCTTTACCTCAAGTCCTTACTTACAACGTAAGATACACTCTATAAAGGGACATCAATTTTTGTTAGACATGTTAATTTTAAACTTTCTAGATTTTCATAGTCTATATCTTTTGCATACAACATACGCATATATAATATACCAGCTTACTACTCTGTAGAGACTATATAATATTGTATATCATAATACAAATAGACTATTGGTCTAAATTGTTTTGGATGAAAGTGGAGGTCAAATGATCCTGGCTGGATATATCTCGAATCAACTTTCTACCTTACTTTGCTATTTACTATTCTAGGATAGCGCTCCATCAATTTTCTTTGACTGTAACGAAGTCATCGATCATAGTCTCATGAACGATTTAATTTTCATGGAAATTGGCTGTAAGTTCGGATTGCCTAACATCCTAATAATACAACTGGAATAGATTTTCACCGCGATCTTCACCCGCGTACGATACTCCCGTAGAGCTTCGATTAAGGGACTGCCCAACCCTTGTGCTTGTTTTACTTTTATATACCGCATAAACAAGAAAAGCCTGGCGGTCACAATCAGACACTTCTACCCCATCCCTGGCACCCCTTCAACGGAGTTGTACTGAATCGAACAGTAAGGTTTTGGTATAGTCAGCAAACTCATTTAGTTTACTCTGTGTGGTATTACTCCCACAGTATTGATGTAGTTTTTCAGCCTTTATACTAGCTTTGGACACTAGAAACACTACCTACGGCTTAATAATACTTCTATATTGTTTGGGATATCCTCGGTTCTTCCAGCACCATGCACCATACCATGTATGCAATTCTGTTCACCTACTGGGGACCAATATAGTTCATCTCGTGTAACGTTCGTGTATGTTTAGTATTATCACATACAATTCCGATACGGTTCATTACGCCCTTCTTGGGACTTATGCGTTTTTAGATTACACAGCCTCATCCAGCTTGTCTCCAGACGGTTCTCACAAGTCCAGCTGTGTAATCTCTAGGAGTTGATACAACGCTACTCCTACCTATATCAAACTGTTTCAATGTTTGATACATTTCATCCTACCTTTTGAGTAATCTCGCCCTGCAAGACAGGGTTAACATATTCTCGGATCCAGTTAATGTTCGTACGTAGACTAATGGGATCTACTATATGTACTTACCTAATTATAATACACAGGGTTCTTATGTTTACTTGCGTACATTAGAGGCGATTTGAATATAATCACGGAGCTCTCCCTTACGAATGGTAAAGTCATGATTAGTGGAGTCGACCTTTTCTCCAGGTTCCATAATATACAGAAGTGGTACATACGACGTATCTGTCTTCTTAATTATGGTGCGTTTAACAATTGTCTTTGCAGGCAACTGTTTATGTTTACAAGGTACAGGCACTTTTACCTTAACGGTATCATGCACTGTATCAGGATTAGCATGTTTCACTTGACCAAATAAATGATCCATTGGTTGCTGTACAGTAGATGCTGCTACTGTTTGCACTGTCGTTGGAAGAGGAACATTCTTAAGATCGGCAATATTCATGCCAATAACAAGAAATGCTGCTCCTAGCAACGTAATTACTAATTTTTTCATACTTTGATAGTTAAATTATTTGCGTTCACTTTGCCACTGGATATCGAAGGCTTTCTTAACACGACCAACTAGTTGTGAACTAGCTCTCTTAATTGGCCGTATTATTTTTTTACCTGAGCCTTGGCTTTACCCTTAACTTCCTTCTTCTTGTCCTCGGCTTCCTTCTTTTCAGCAGCCTCCTTAGCGGCTTTAGCTACAGCCTCTTCTTCAGCCTTAATCTCCTCATCGGTCTTGAATGCCAAGTCGACAATGTTCTCCTTAGCATAACCTACGAGCGGATCAGAAGGATTACGGAACAGATTAGAGATGATGCCTGCATACTGTGTGGCGTTATCCAACATAGAATCAGGCTTAACCTTAGCCATCATCTCAGGAACTACATCACGATAGTATGCGCGCTTAATAGCGAGAACAGTCTTCTTAGCAAAGTTGTTACCGTCCAAGAAGTTCTGCTTCAAGTTCTCAACGAAACTACCTGGAGCTGCAAGAACTGCTGCGGTGGCCTTATCCGCAAATGCAATATTCTTGTTAGCTGTATCGATATGATCCTTGACACGATCCTTCTCAGGAAGCTTGTTCTCTGCTTCAAGCAAAGCTGTACCCTTGGAACGAACATCATCTGCACCGATGATTACGAGACACTTTACAGCATCCGCAATCTGATTATCGGTATACTTACAAATGCCGGTATTCTTGTCTGCAGAATGGTCGCGAAGCTCACAGAACGCAGATACAGGAGATCCTGACGTAGCGGTAACGTTGAAGAGGTGAGAACCAATTCCATAAGTAAGCGTTCCGACACGACCTGTGAAGTTAACAACCTCACGAAACACGTCATGGAAGCTCATGTTCTTGATGCGCTCAAGATCATTCTTTGCAGAAGCAAGAGCCTTCTCAGCGTTAGCCTTATACTCCTTATCTTTAGTCTCCTTGAGTGTCTTCTCAGCAGACTCGATAGCACGCTTAGCTTCGATAGAGCGATATGCCTTATAGAAGTTTACGCACTGCATAATGCTATCCATAAGCTTAGAATCACGATTCATAGCCAGGAAGCCAGAGAGCGCCTTCTTAAGCTCTTCTTCATCCTTGATCTTTGTAGGATCAAAGACCTTCCCTGCTGTAGCTGCACGAGCCTCAGCATCCTCTTCGAGCTTCTTAGAAGTCTCTTCAGATACTGTCACAGCTGCACCTGTCACCTCAACTGCCTCAGCATCATCCTTCGAAGGCAAGAGCTTAGTATTATCGAAGTTTACGCCAATCTCCTTCAAAGCTTCAGTAAGCTCTGGGAGTGCAGATTTACGGATTACCACCGCAAAGTCACTAGTACCATATTTTACTTCATTGCATACGCATACAGCGATGCCGAGAGCATTAATATGATTGAGCTTGTCTATAGTTCCCTGTGGAAAACCAGTATGCTCAGCAGCGTTCTCATCCAAGAAGAAACGCTCATGAGCCATCTTCAACAAGTCTACCTGGTGATTACGGTCCATACTTGCTCCACCTGTTGTTGTGAGCATAGCCGCAGCCTCAACAGCTGAATTTACACCGTTATCACCACCATTGTTATTATTCTGAGCAATTTTTACATTGCCTTTGTTATTCTTTTTTGCCATTTTGATAATGTTTTTAAAATGTTAATACTAAAATTAATTAATAAAGTCCTGGGCAACTAACCTAAATTCAACTTGTGTCGAATATAAAGTTCGTTTTTAACCAATCTCGTGGAGGTTTAGTGAGCACATTAATATGCTCGTCTTCACCCAAGTTAAGCACAGTAACAGTATCTACCACAACTGTATCCTTACCTGCTGGTTTTGTCTCAGCACATGTACCAGCGCCCTCTGAGGGTTCTAAAGCCTGAAATGAGCACGTCGGTGCCAGCATGGGAGTTGTGGAAGATTTAACTGTACTGGCTTCACTTTCATGGTCAACAAAGGCATAGTTGACCATGCTCTTACCGGTAAAACCAAGCAAGAGACTTACGAGAATGATCCAGAACAACTTGTTGCTCTTATTGTATCTTGCGAAACCAAGAGCTACAAAAATCGAGAGAATCAATAATAAAAGTGAAGTCATTTTTGTTAAATTTTTAAATTATTTTTAATTTTCCTACGAGTGCGACTTAACGCAGCTTTTATAGTGCCTGTAGGAGTTTTTAGCACTTTACTAATTTCATCAACTGATAGATCTTCTACGTAGAATAAATTAAATATCTTCTGTGTCTTCTTTGGGAGCTTTTCAAACTCCTTTAGAAGAGATTCATACTCAAGAAGATTGACAAGATCTTCTTCTTCTGAAGAATTAGTTAATTCAACAGGTAGTCTGCCTGCATCTTCTCCTAATTCCATAGATTTTTCCTTTACTTTTCGTAGATAATCTATAGCTGTTCGATTAGCTATAATTCTCAGCCATCCGCCAAAAGACGAATAGTCTGTGAATGTCGAGAGTTTCTGGTGAACCTTAAGAAATACTACATTAGTAAGATCTTTAGCTTCATCCATGTCATTCACGTAATAAAATAGTACATTGTCAATGAACTCTTTATAACGGTTAAACAATTTATTAAACGCTAGCTCATTTCCCTTTTGAGCTTCTTTTATGGTCTCAATCTCAGATTGAGTGATACGCTGATACTCCATATTGTGGGGTAGGGGAGATCTCTCTCACCCTACTCCTGATAAAATGGAAGATCATATACCATCTTTTGACGATATAATGACCAAACATTGTTGACGAAATTGTTAAAGAGAATAATCTTAAGATTCTTTCCTCCTGTTTTCATTTCTACTTGTTCAAGTAGCCCTGAACCGATACGCATGCGTGTTGTAAGCGTTTTAAACTTCATAGGATTACTGAGGATTATTGTTTTCATAATCCAATCACCAACTCTACGCAAATGCTCATTGCGTGCATATTCGTACAAACAATTTTCGTCTAGGCTATCTCCAGCACAGAATATGTGAGGCTCATAGGCAAATCCTTTTTTAAGGCCGTTATGGAACCAGTTAATCACATTTTCTATACTTTCATTTTCATAGCCTAACAGACTAGCTCTGTAAATTAGCATTTTAGGGAAATACTCCATTTTTATTTTGTTTAATTAAATGTTTTCTTAATAAACTTAGAGAAATCTTCAAGATAATCATCTAGGAATCCAGCTTTTTCTGATAAATAATTATCAAATAGAGCCATGTTACCACATTTACATGATATTTTGTAATAGTTCTCTAGGAATTTATAGTTATCTTGAAACCATACTACCCAGCTATTTACCCATATCCAAAATGCGTATTCTCCAGCATTGAAAGTCTTATTAATACATTCTAAGTTTATAGAGTCTGCAAAATTAAAGTTTTGAGACCCCTCGTGTATCCCAAGAGCTTTTCTTAATGAAGCGTCCTTCTCATCTGTTCGAGGTATTCCTCTTCCAGTGTTGTAGATTGCTATATTTTCTTGATATACACGGTCTATCCATCGCGTCTTTACAGCATACTTAATTCTTTCGTGTGGTTTCTTACCTATATTAGATAATCTGCCAAACTCTGTACACCATTTAAATGCGAGGTTGACGACATAAGGACACCTGTCCTTTATCATCGCTTTATATCCCTTTGTCATAACTAATAGGAAGGAAATGGGGAGTCGAACCCCAAAATCCTTCTCTCCACTTTGGTAGGAAACACCTAGACTAAACTTACGCTACGTTAGTATAGTCTACAATGTTGTTTACATTGTCGTTTAATTTATAGTATAGTGCTTAATGTATTTACTTCCTTCAAACCTCAAAGCCAAAACACGCCCTTATACGGTTTTTATTATAGCCTGAGACCGTAAACTCCACTGCTTAAGCGTGGACGTGAGCGGAGTCGAACCGCTGTCGATCTGAATTAACTCATACACACTGTACATTCTTTGTAAATGTTCCGATGATCAGTCAGAACATTCGATTTAAGCCACTTTAGGTGCGCTCTAAGACATTTTTGCGGCACTCGTGGTTAATTACTCCACTTGGTGACATACTCTGCCTTAGAGCGCTTAAAACATGGCTAAAAATATATAGGAATCCTCATGATACGAAGATACTTAGAGGGCTATATTCAGCATTTTTGATACATTTTGCAGGGTTCAAATTAGCTCTTGCTAACTGAGTCTCCCCGATACAAAGATGCGCACAAAACATATTGTTTGATCTACTGCCCCAATTTACTGTGTGGGTTCACATCTCTTCTTCTCATCGTGATACGAAGATACTTGATGAGAATGTTAATTCATTCTAAGATTCTTTCACTACATTGTCCCTCGGGACCTCATTAGTACCTGGGAATCTGTGTACGTGATACTAAGATACTTGTACTAGAAGAAGAATTAGAAGCGATCGAACTGATAGTTGGCATAATACCAATTGTTAGGATACTTGTCGCGCAACTCACGGTCGTGCTTCTCGTACTCCTGGTTAAGTTCGGTCATCTGCTTACGCTGATCCTCATCGATCTTCTTCGAGAGGTCACGGAACTGATTTGGTGTAATCTTCTGGTCATCAGGAACGGCGGTACCATTCTCGTCCTTGCCCAGAAGACGGGCCATCAACTCTGTACGCTTCTTCAGAATATCGAGAGTAATCTTTGCCTTCGCACGGTCCTTACGGACATTAAGAAGCTCCTTAATACGGAGAAAGTCAGCACACTTAACGATCTCTTTGACCTGGGAGATCTTACGCTTCTCCTCATCCTGGCGGATCTCTTCTGCCGCCTTGTCTGCGATGTCGGTTACGAGGTTACCCTTAACCAACTTCTCTACTACGTTGTCTACTGACGCATTCTGCTGCTCTTTAGCAGCACCTTTTGTTTCTGCTTTTGCCATTTTGATAATGATTTAAAATGTTTGTAAATAAAATTAATTAACATATGTTACTTCACCCACACTCCAGGATGGATTCTTAACGAACACCTCACCGTCACTATTAACGGTAATATCGCATGGAGCTTTATGGGCGCAGTTAGCCAAATGAATGAGTGCTAATCTAGCTTCTTTAGCTTGACCCTTATCAGGATACTTGGACTCGAATGCCAATGTTTTGACATTCTTACCCTTTACCTTTTTAGTCGTATACACTGGAATCTTCCACATAATCGAGAGAATTTAATTTGTTCTGAAACTTGTCACGCTTATAAGCCTTTGCTTTGGCTTCTGCGTGACGTTGACGATACACTTTCTTAGTATTACGCTGTGTTCTGCACATAATTACATGTTATCTTGGACTGTTTTAAATACATAAACAACATCGGTAGAAATACCGTAAGAATCACGCATTCTTTTACTTACGCCACAAGATATAACCTTAATAGCATTTGTAAGAGACTCGTTGTTAGGCTCGTCATTTATAGCCTCAGACAATGCAAGCAACAACTTCATTTTTGAGTTGAAAAACTTGCCAAACTTCTCTTTTACGTAGATACACGCAGATTCTACGACAGATAATTCTGTAGCATTCTTACTTTCTGCATGCTTTACAATAACAGAATTTACTTCTGTTTCATCCATTGTAGATGCATGGATATTTTCAACATTAGGCTTAATAGTCTTCAGCTGTGAAGCTATTGCCAAAACTTCGGATGAATTCAAATTTGAACCATCGTAAGAAATAATGATAAATCGCTTCATAGCTAATCCTCCTTTGGCATTATGTTAGTACTGGAGGACTGTATCACCTGCACATGCTTGCCATCAATAATTGTGTCAACGACTTCTGTGTTCGGAACATCAGGAGGAGTAATAGCTTGATACAAATCCGGCTTGTCAGGCAGATTCAAATATACACGCTTATTCATCTCGAACTCATTAGCTATGCTCATCTTAGTAACCGGTTTCCCAGATTTCTCTAAGACTGATACCACATCACGCATAACCTTTTCAGGTATGCTGAAGAACACTGAGTCTTGATGTCTCCACTGACTTTCTGATCTCTGAAACTCTACAGCATCAGAGTAGTCTGTAAATGTAGGATTGTCAATTTCCTGCATCATCTTGAACACCATGAGCGAATCATCTTTTCTGATTTCACTCTTCGTCTGCTTCACATAGTCACATGATGACACTGTGATAGCTACAATAAGCATGATTAAGCACATGCTAAGCTTTTCAAATAATCTCTTCATTTTGATAATTTATTAGAGATTCAACAAATGTTAACTATCCGGGTTTTAAAGATTCACGGAATCATCTATTGTGGACCAGCTAGGGCTTGAACCTAGGACCTCCAGATTATGAGTCTGTTGCTCTA
>ERZ779669.17-NODE-17-length-110561-cov-24.046459_pt1 | contig 110561 bp, 82 predicted proteins | sample MGYA00511372_ERZ779669 | MGnify/ENA primary metagenome ERZ779669 (study PRJEB29588, sample SAMEA1967891) | human gut metagenome | biome: human gut; feature: human-associated habitat; material: faeces | place: Denmark | collected 2008/2010 ... | reverse complement strand
CAACCTGCTTCCTAAGAAACCGTCACTCAATATTGACATCATTGATAAAAGCAGGATTATTGCATAAGATTATTATACCGAACTCACGTTAACTTATTGATTGTCAACTATAAAGGTACTAAAAATATCTCATTCCCACAACTTTTTCAATCGTTTTCTTATACCGAACTCACGTTGTTATATGTTCTTTATTCCGCATGGCGGATTTATACGGACTAAAGGCCTTTCGCATTGTCGTTTGCCGTCTTTTAGCTTCCGTTTTGCGGCCTTTTACAATGCGAAAGGCCACCTTTTGCATTGGTGCGTGCCTCTGATGGCGTCAGCGGTCAATAGTCATAGTCCTCCCTGTCGTCATCGTGGTCGTACTCATGGTCGTGATAGCAGTCGTTCCACGACGTGTCGTGCCGCTCGCAATACCCGTAGTTGTTGTCGTTGTTACAGTCATTGTAGTCTGTTTCAACGCTTTCGCCTGGCACAACCCTGCTTGAGTTGAGTTTCGACAGCATGGCGTACATGGCGTTGCGGCGTTGCTCCATGGCCAGGTATGCTTGGCCTTTTGAACTTTTCTTGTTTTTCATGTTGTTGGCGTTTTATGGTTTGTCATCGTTTATTATTTGGAGCGAAAATACTCCGTTACGGCGACAAAACATGACGTCGGGCAAAAAAATACGTACTTTACATGCTTTTTCTGCGGTTGCACTCTAACCTGTCTGTGCAATACACGTGGATGTGCATGTCACGTGCTGGCGCTATACAAAGATGTCTACGCCAAGCGCCAGTAGGGCGTAGCGGGCAAATTTGCCGATGGTTACGCTGACGGTTGTCAGTATGACATTGGCGCGCATAAGTCCCAATACGATGGTTATGCCTTCGCCGATTACCGGCAGGAAGGCGAAGAATCCCATCCACGCTCCGCGTCCGGCGAGGAAGCGCTGTGCGCGGTCAAGCTCTTTTTTCTTTACGTGCAGGTATTTTTCAATCCAGTCAATACGCCCCAATGAGCCAATCCAATAGTTGAACATGCTGCCGAGCGTGTTGCCAATGGTGCCGTAGGCAACGAGTTGCCATGGGTCAAGTCCGGCCGCCAGGAGGCCGAGCATTACCAGTTCGCTGCTGAGAGGAAAGATACTGCCGGCAAGAAAGGCGGATATGAACATGCCGATGTATCCGTAGTCGGTTAGTATTTCAATCAGAGACTCCATGGACTAAGGTTGTTTGACTGTGGTACGTAATTGCAGATAAAGTTGAAGGCCGTGGCTGCCAATGCCGCCAGCGTAAGCACGCAGAAGGCAATGTTGGTGACCTTTGTATGGGTAAGGGCGATGAAGTGCGCGGCCAATACCACGGAGTTAATCATCAGTATGCCTGTAAGAATCTCTGCGTACTGCGGTTGCAGGGCAATGAATACGGTGGTGAATGCCGTCATGACTATGACAAACTCGTAAATCATGCGCGTTCGTATCTTGTCCATATAACTGTTGCGCAGGAAATGTATTGTACCAATGACGGCCATAAGGAGTATGAAGCCCAACGGTACTGCGACTTCCGGTTCGAGCAGTCTTGCAGCCTGCTCAAGCGAGACGTTCCATATCGGCACGTTCAGGTGTGATGTAATGTTATTGAAGTCGCCCGTTATGGCATAGTATCCGGCGAGAAACCAATACGGTGCCGTAAGCCCTATTATCGACGCCCAGAAGTTGCGCCCGCTGAATGCCATGAGGTTTGTGCCTGTCAATATCCACATCACGGGCACGAAGAACAATGCCTGCGGGAATATTATGTTGGCAATGCCTATGCAGGCGAACGCGTAGAACATGCGTCCTTGCGCCCTCTTGTCCTGGTAACAGCTGAACAGCAGAAGGTATGCAACGATGAAACATAACTGTACGGCGAGCACGTTGATTGAGCCTATGGCCGGTGCGGCCATAGTGCCGAGCACGAGAAATGCGCACGATACCATCCTGCTGTACACACGAATCAGTGCGTTGCGGTTGTTGAGCTCGACCATCAGGTATGTTGACACCGAAAACATGGCAAGCTCGATGTACTCCCTGCAACCTGTGGCGCACAACATAAGCCACGTCGCCAATGCATATACGGCGGTAACCGGCAATGCGAAGCGGCTCTCTGCTATCCTGTTCTGTAGTCTTTTCATGCATTTATTAAATCAAGAATTAAGAGTTAAGAATTAAGAAAAGAAAGTTTCGCGATTACCGACAAAGCTGTTTTTCTTAATTCTTAACTCTTAATTCTTAATTTTCTAAAGGTCTTTTCCGATGTCGCTTCGGAAGTATTTATCGGTGAATTTGATTTTCTGTGCCTCCTTGAATGATTTGGCCAGAGCTTCGTCCTTGTCTTTTCCGTATGAACTAACGGCAATGACACGGCCTCCGGCGGTGACAGTCTGGCCGTCTTTAATGGCTGTGCCGGAGTGGAATACAATACTGCCTTCAACGTCGTTGATACCGGTTATGGGGTAGCCCTTGGCGTATTTCTCCGGGTATCCTCCGCTTACGAGCATTACGCAGACGGCGGCGCGCGGGTCAAATTCTATTTCGCGCTTGTCGAGATCGCCGTTGGCAACCCCTTCAAACAGGTCGACAATGTCACTCTTGAGGCGCAGCATGACGCTTTCAGTCTCAGGGTCGCCCATGCGGCAGTTATATTCTATGACCATCGGGTCGCCCTCTACGTTGATAAGTCCGAAGAAAATGAAGCCTTTGTAGTCGAGTCCTTCTTCGGCAAGTCCTTCTACGGTAGGACGGATTATACGGTCTTCAACTTTCTGCATCCACTCTTTTGTGGCAAATGGTACAGGCGTTACGCTGCCCATTCCGCCCGTGTTGAGCCCCGTTTCGTGCTCGCCGATACGCTTATAGTCCTTTGCTTCCGGCAAGATTTTGTAGTTCTTGCCGTCTGTAAGCACGAACACAGAGCATTCAATGCCACTAAGGAATTCTTCGATGACAACGTTTGCCGATGCGTTTCCGAACATACCACCCAGCATTTCGCGTAATTCTTTCTTAGCTTCTTCAAGAGTCGGTACGATAAGCACTCCCTTGCCTGCACACAGACCGTCGGCCTTAAGTACATAAGGCGGCTGCAGTGTTTCGAGGAAACGCAGTCCTTCGTCAAGCGTATTGCCGTTGAACGTCTTGTATTTTGCCGTCGGAATGTTGTGGCGTTGCATGAATCCCTTGGCAAAGTCTTTTGAGCCTTCAAGCTGTGCGCCGAGCTTTGACGGTCCGATAACGGGTATTCCGGTCGTACGCTTGTCAGCTTTGAAGTCATCATAAATGCCTTTGACCAGTGGATCTTCGGGACCGACTACGACCATATCTACACTGTTGGCAACGGCAAAATCTTTTAACCGCTCGAAATCGTCAGCCTTTATTTCTACATTTTCGCCAGCCTCCGCCGTTCCAGCGTTTCCAGGTGCTATGTATAACTTGTCCACTTTAGGGCTCTGTGCAATCTTCCATGCCAACGCATGTTCGCGTCCTCCGCTTCCCAATAGTAATATTTTCATAATCTTAAAGCTAAGTAGTCTTTTTATTTCTTGTTTTTTTCTTACTTCAGGTAATCCTCGAAATATTGCGTAATCCTTTCGTGCAGATGGACGCTTTGGTGTCCCATCATATTGTGTCCTTCGCCAGGATATACGTAGAAGTCAGGTTGTGTGCCTACTTCATTGCATTTCTTTATGAACGAGAGGGCATGTTGCGGTACAACAGTCGGGTCATCCGTGCCAATGATAATCTGCAATTTGCCTTTTAAGTTCTTTGCCTTGTTGATGAGGCTTGTCTCGGCGTAGCCTTCCGGATTAGCCTGCGGCGTGTCCATATAGCGCTCGCCGTACATCACCTCGTACCACTTCCAGTCTATAACAGGGCCTCCGGCAACACCAACCTTGAATACATCTGGATAAGTGGTCATTAGCGATGTTGTCATAAATCCACCGAAGCTCCAGCCGTGAACACCCATTCTTGTCGTGTCAACGTAGGCAAGTGACTTCAGGTATTCAACTCCTTTTAACTGGTCTTTCATCTCTTCTACGCCTAAATGACGGAACGTTGCCTGTTCGAAGTCGCGTCCGCGGTCGGATGAACCACGGTTGTCGAGGATGAACAGCAGGTAACCTTTTTGCGCCATGTACGTCTCCCAACTGCGGCTTGCGTAGTGCCAGCGTGCCTCTACGTTGCGTGTGCCGGGACCGCCGTATACATAAACCACGGTAGGATACTTCTTGTCAGGGTTGAATCCGACTGGTTTTACCATACGGTAGTATAAGTCTGTAGTTCCGTCGGCAGCCTTTATCGTGCCGCATGAATATTCAGGGACGTTATATCCGCTCCATGGATCTTCGGCCTTGAAGTAGCTAATGCTCTTGCCCTTTTCAATGTCTATGATGTTAATGTTACGTGGAACGTCCGGTTCTGAATAACTGTCATACATATATCTGCCGGTGGATGACAGGGCAGGGGCACGGTGTCCACCAGGGCCATATGTGCCGGCGTGGCATCCGCGACCGTTGTCGAGCAGGGTGCGTTCGCCTGTTTCGATGTTGACTTTGTAGATGTTGTTTTGTATCGGATTGCTTTCTGTAGACAAAATCAGTACTTCATTTGGTTCTGAAGTGAATCCGATAAGGTCCAGCACAACCCATTTGCCGCTTGTGATTTGCTTCAACTGTTCGCCGTTTGTATTGAACAGGTACAAGTGGTTATATCCATCCTTCTCACTTTGAAGTATGAACTTGTCCGCATCCCACGGCAAGAAGGTTATCGGATTGACTGGATGAACGTATTTGTCGTGGTGCTCTTTATACAAGGTTGACAGTTTTTCGCCTGTGTTTGCGTCGTAACTTACCAGTTCCATGTCGGTTTGGTCACGGTTAAGTTCGATCATATATATGCGTTCGCCGGTTGGACTCCACGCGATGTTTGTGAAGTAACGGTCGGTAGGGTCGCCAGCTTTCAGGTAAATGGTCTTGTCCGTTTCCAGATCATATACACCTACTGTGACCTTATGGCTGGTTTCTCCCGCCATAGGATACTTGGTCGGTATTTCTGTTGCAATGTGCGTGTCGACATTTACGAGAGGGTAATCCGTAACCATGCTCTGGTCCATTCTGTAAAAGGCCAGCTTCATTCCGTCGGGACTCCAGAACGTACCTTTATATATGCCGAACTCGTCACGGTGTACACTTTGTCCGTAAACTATGTCGTGGCTTCCGTCGGTGGTTAATTGACGGGTTTTGCCCTCAGCGTCGGTAACGTACAGATTGTCATCCTTTACGAATGCTACCGCACGTGAAGCAGGATTCCACTCCTCATGAGTTTCACCTTCGGTGTTTTGTCTCCATACTGTTTTTTTTGCCTTGAAGTCAATGAGTAGCCGTTCGCCTTTCCTGTTTACAAGCACCAATGTTTTGTCCGGATAGGGGTAAGAAGCGTAAAACAGATGGTATATTTTGGCGCTGTCGGCCGTTGTTCCGGCCCATTTGTTGATATCGTCAACGGTAAAGAGCGGTTTCTCCTTGCCTGTCTTCTTGTCTACAATGCTGCATTCCTCTACGTCAAGGCGTACAAGCTGGTCGCCCCACCACGTTAGATACCTGTTCTTGGGTGTCATGTTGTGGTAGTTGTTTCCGCCGAAGTTGAGGTCTTCTAACGTAAACTCTTTCTGCTGGGCGCTGGCGGTCATGATGGATAACATTGTTAACAGCGCCATAACGCATAGTGAGGCGCCACGATTAAATATCTTAAAACCTTTATTCTTCATAACGTCTTCCTTTTTTCCCGAAGTCTTTTCTGTCCTTGCCTCCTCTTGAAGGTTTGCCTCCGCGGCGGTCATATCCACCCTTGCGGTCTTCAAACGAGCGGCGTTCACGGTCGGCACGTCGGCGTTCCCTACGGTCTTCATCACGGTTGTTGAAATCGAATTTATGGAATTTGAACGTGCGGATGTCACCCTCTTCGTTTTCCTCTTCAGCTGCATCGAGTCGTTTCTTGAAGTCACGGTTCTGCTTGAAGCGGTGTTTTTCGGCCATGGCCTTTTTCTCTTCCTCGGTCTTGAGGATATTGCCTTCGCTGCGGAAATCCTTTAATTTTCCTTCGAAAATCTGGTATTTACGGAACTCGCATTCAAGCGAGCCATTGTAAAGCGGAATCTTGATTGATGGTTTCAAGCCTATCTGGTCGAAACATTCTTCGCGGTAACTTAGTACCCATGCATCATTGTTCTTGAACTGGCGTTTCAACGTTTCGCCTATCATGCGGTACGTTCCGAGCAGGTCTGGTGTGGATATACGTTCACCATAAGGCGGGTTGGTAACCATTATCGCTTTATCAGCAGGTTGCTTAAAGTCTTTAAAGTCGGCCTGTTCTATGGTTATGTCTTTTGTCAGTCCAGCCGCGCGCGCGTTAAGTCGTGCAGTCTGTACGGCTGCCATGTCTACGTCATAGCCGTAGATGTGGTGGCTGAACTCTCGTTCTTGTGAGTCGTCGTTGTAGATATGGTCGAAGAGTTCTGCGTCAAAGTCAGGCCATTTCTCGAACGCGTATTCTTTCCTGAACACTCCGGGTGCCATGTTGCGGGCTATTAATGCAGCCTCTATCAGCAGTGTGCCGGAACCGCACATGGGGTCGATGAAGTCTGTATCCCCTTTCCATCCCGTCATGAGAATCATGCCCGCTGCGAGCACTTCGTTGAGAGGAGCCTCGACAGACTCCTGCCTGTAGCCGCGCCGGTGCAGGCTTTCGCCGCTCGAGTCGAGCGATAGTGTGCAACGGTCTTCGGCAATATGCATGTTAAGGCGTATGTCAGGGTTGGCCACAGATATGTTGGGACGCTGTCCTGTCTTCTCGCGAAACTGGTCCACGATGGCGTCTTTTACTTTGTAAGACACGAATTTTGAGTGCCGGAACTCGTCAGAGAACACCACGGAGTCGACCGCAAAGCTTTTTTTCGAGTCAAGGTATTGGCTCCAGTCTATCTTTTTCACCTCTTCATACACGTCGTCGGCCGACTTTGCCTTGAAGTGTTTGATGGGTTTTATTATCCTTATTGCCGTGTGCAGCTGGAAGTTGGCGCGATACATCATTTCCTTGTTGCCCGTGAACGACACCATCCGTCGTCCTATTTGTACGTTGTTTGCGCCCAGTTGAGTTAGCTCTTGGGCCAAGACGGGCTCCAGACCCATAAATGTCTTGGCGATGAGTTCAAATTCTTGTTCCATTATTTTATTTTGTGATTATTCGTTTTTTTTAGTATTGGAGAATTACGGTAAATGTGTATGTGGGTGTATGTACTGCCGTTTGTCGTAAGCGTTCTTAGTCCATTTTTTGTCTGTCGCGTGTGCGCGGGCCGCCCTGTTACGGCTTGTCTCCTTATTCTTTTACGTTACGTTTTACTTTTTTCGTCATCGGTTCCATGTCTTCCGTAACCCAGATGTTCGCCCCCACAACACATCCTTTGCCTATTGTTATGCGCCCGAGGATAGTCGCGTTGGAGTACACTATCACGTCGTCTTCGAGTATCGGGTGGCGGGGTATGCCCTTGATAGGGTTCCCGTTGTCGTCAAGCGGGAAGCTCTTGGCGCCCAGGGTGACGCCCTGGTATAGCTTGACGTTGTTCCCGATAATGCAGGTCGCGCCAATTACTACGCCCGTGCCGTGGTCAATGGTAAAGTGGTGGCCTATCTGTGCTGCGGGGTGTATGTCTATTCCTGTCTCCGAGTGGGCCATTTCCGTTATGATACGCGGTATTAGCGGCACGCCGAGCAGCACCAGCTCGTGTGCAAGGCGGTAGTTTACCAGAGCCCGTATTACCGGATAGCAGGCTATTATCTCGCTTCTGCTTTCGGCGGCGGGGTCACCGTTGTAGGCAGCCTCAACGTCCGTTGCGAGAATGTCGCGTATGTAGGGCATGCGCTCAATGAGCCTTGCCGCTATCTCTTCGGCCTGTGGCCTGCGGTATAGCGGAGGGCAGTCGGCTTGCGGACATTCGTTGTCCATGAAGCATAGCCCGGCCAGAATCTGGTCGGTCAGCAGCTTGTGCATTCTCTCGATGTCCACACCTATGTGGTATTTGAGGGTTCTGGTGTTTATTGTGGAATTTCCGAAAAAGCCCGGAAAGAGTATTGAGCGCGCCAGTTCGATAATCTCTTTTAGTGCCCTGCCTGAAGGTAACGGGTCGCCGTCGCGGTGCTGGTGGAACAGTTCTTTCAACGACTCTTGCCTTGACAGCCGGTCAATCGTACCGGTTAGTATTTGCGTTAAGTTGTCGGTGCTCATTCGGTTGTGTGTCAATATTGCTTGCAAATTTAATTCATTTATCGTTACGAGCCAAATTTTTTACACTTTTATTAATCATGTCCGTGGCTCTCTGTCGAACAATCCGGTGGCCGCATGTTTTCCTGTATGCGGTAAATCGCACTGCGAAAGGCCGTCTTTTGGATTGTAAAAGGCCGCCTTTCACCGCCCGAAAGACGGCCTTTCGCGATTCCTCTGATTATCAGTGCGTTACAGCCGGGCCAACGGCGGGCCGTTTGTCAGCCTTACGTTGGCCGCCGATGGGTGTTTTCGTATGTCGGGGTAGGGGCTTTGGGGTACGGCAGTGTGCACGTCCTTAGTGTCTTGACATTAGGCTTATTCCTGTAAAAACGATACCGAGCCCTTGCCGAATGGGAAATATTTGTTAACTTTGTGGCGCAATGTAATAAAGCGTTTTAACGATGGACGAACTGATGAATACTGTGATATTCGGCGTATCACTGCGCTGGATAATAGTTTTTTTGATAAAGGGCACGGTCATATACCTCTTCGTGCGGGTGCTGACCGGCGTAACCAAGTACTTTTTCCGCCGTTCACTGAGGCGGCAGGGCAAGCTTATTCTTGATGCTACAAAGGTAAGCTTCATGCAGCGGATAGTGGTCACGACGATATATGTCATCGGTATTGCAGGCTTCCTTTCGCTCATACCTGGCATGGAGAAGGTAAGCAACTCCATCCTGGCCAGTGCCGGAATAATGGCTATGGCCGTGGGCTTGGCTTCGCAGGACGCCTTGTCCAACATAGTTGGCGGGCTGTTTATAATCTTTTCCCATCCGTTCAAGCTCGGCGACTATATCGAGGTTGACAACGTAATAAAGGGCACGGTGCTGGAAATAACATTGCGGCATACGGTTATACGTGACGCCGAGAACAGGATGATTCTTGTCCCGAACAATAAAATCAACTCGAGTACCATCATCAACTCATCCTACGGTGATACGGCCACTTGCGCTTTCGTAGAGGTAGGCGTGTCGTATACCGTCGACCTTAACCGTGCCATTGATATAATGCGTGACGAGGTTATGAAGCACCCGGGACTGCTTGACCACCGTACGGAGGAAGAAAAAAAGAACGGTGTTCCGCAGGTTGTAGTGCGCGTTACCAACCTCGGCGACTCGGCTATCACATTGAGGGCATACGCCTGGGCGGCTACGTTCGGCGGGGCATTCGCCTTGAAGTGCGACTTGCTGAAGGCCGTAAAGGAACGTTTCGACAAGGAAAACATCGAGATACCTTATCCTTATTATAATATAATCGCCGCGAAGTAACCAAACCGTAGATATGGACATAACTTACCGTAAGGCTTCGTTGGCCGACGTTGAAGAAATCAAGTCGCTCTTCGCCGAAACTATAATGAATGTCAACATTGCCGATTATTCGCCAGAAGAGGCTGCCGACTGGGCTTCGTGCGGCGAGCGTAAGGTGGGATGGAGCGAGCTTGTTAGTCAATTATATTTTATCGTGGCAACTGACGGCGACGGGCGGATAGTCGGTTTTGCGGCCATGACCGATGACGGCTACCTTGACTATATGTTCGTGCACAAGGACTGCCAGGGTTGCGGTGTTGCCTCGTCATTGTTGTCTGTTGTCGAGACCCACGCAAGAAGCCGTGGCATTACGGAGGTAACATCGGACGTAAGCGTAACGGCATTGCCGTTTTTCAGGCACAGAGGTTATGTCGTTGAAAAAGAGCAAAAGGCGAGGGCCTGCAAATTATACCTTACTAATTACAAGATGAGAAAGCAGCTGGAGACAAGCGTCTGCCTGTCAACCGCGCGGCTTGTGCTGAGAAGATGGCGCGAGGACGACGCCGTAGCTCTGTACAAATACGCCAGTCATCCTGATGTCGGGCCGATAGCAGGATGGCCGCCGCATACCTCGGTGGAGCATAGTCGCGAAATAATACGCACCGTCTTCGCCGCTCCTGAAACATACGCCGTAGTGCTAAAGGAGACTGGCGAACCCGTAGGCAGCGTAGGCATAATGTTCGCTGACGGCATGCACAGCGCGGCAATGAAAGCCGGTGAAGCCGAAATCGGATATTGGATAGGCGTGCCCTATTGGGGACAGGGGCTTATTCCTGAAGCTGTGGACTGCCTGCTGCATCGTTGTTTTGCCGACTTAAACCTGTCAGCTGTATGGTGTGGATACTACGACGGCAACCGCCAGTCGCGCCGCGTGATGGAAAAGTGCGGCTTTAAGTTCCATCATACCGAGCCGGAGAAGATGTCTCCGCTCGGTGATATGCGTACGGAGCATTTCATGCGGATGACTCGTGACGAGTGGAAATGCCGTGTTGCGGTAAATGACAAATAATAAAATGGCGGACTGCTGAATCCGGGCAGTCCGCCATTTTGTTATATTCCGGCACGTTATGTTCAGCTGTTGATATTGAGCGCTTGCATAAATCGTTTCACGACTTCGGGCCTTCCCGTGTGTTTGCCCTCGTCTTCGCTCAGCTTGCAGGTCTCGTTGTAAAACGTCCATGATTCCGTTATTTTGGCTGCCACGAGCTTTATCACGATGTTGAGGGGTCTCACTCCGTCGAAGTCGTTGGTAAAGTGGGTTCCTATTCCGAACGATGGCTGGCAGTAATCCTTCGCGAATTGCTGTACTTCTATGGCGCTGTCAGTGTCGAGTGCGTTGCTGAATATCACTTGTTTCGTCCTCGGGTCGATGCCGAACGAGCGGTATTTGTCCACTATGAGCATAAGTTGTTCATAGTTGTCGCCGCTGTCTACGCGCAGGCCCTTGAACAGGTTGGCGAAGTCTTCGGAGAAATTCAGGCTGAAGATATCCCATCCGAAACTGTCGTAGAGGTATGTCCCGAGCGCTCCGCGGAATGTATTTCGCCATGAGTTCATGGCGATGTTGTTGGCCATTTGCGGGCCGTACATGCCGCCAATGGCGCATACAAACTCATGGGCCATGGTGCCGATAGGCAGAAGGTCGTACTTCATGGCGAGGTAGATGTTGCTTGTACCGACAAAGCGCCCCGGCCATTCGCGGCTCATGTTGCAGTCCTTCATGGCCCTGATAACAGTGTCCTCGGCCATGAACGACGCCCGGCGGCGAGTGCCGAAGTCGCTGTATATGCACCCGGCGCCCAACAGCCGTTCGGCCTTACGGTATGTCTTGTCGTAGTAAGCGTCGTAATCGAACAGGCGGTTTTGTCCAGTCATCTCGTAATAAAGGTCGGAGATGATGGCAAGGACCTTTACTTCGAGGAGTATCGTATCAGCCCAGCTGCCTTCGAACTCGACGTGCAGGTGGCCTTCGTCGTCCTGCCATGCCTTGCTCCAATGGCGGTTAAAGCGGTAGCCCTTGAGGTAGTTGTAGAACCATCCGGGTATGAAACTGCACTTGCGGCGCATGAAGTCAATCTCGTCGTCGGTGATTTTCAAGTCCTCGAGCATGGCTATCTGTTCGGTCAAAGCTTCCGCAAAGCCTGCCGGATATACGGTGTTGTCCCTGTCGGTAAAGGTGTATTTCACCTGCGCACGCGGAAAATTGTCGATAACGGCGCAACACATGGTGAACTTGTACAGGTCGTCGTCGGTAAAGTGTTTTATTATCTGTTCCATGACATTATGTCGGCAAAATGGGCACGGCCGGTCTTATTATCGGCGCATGGCATGTCGAAGATTCCGTAAAGCGCGTCTGCCGCAACCCTTCATGCCTATTATTATAAGTGCCAAAGGTAGCAAAAAACGGGCTTGCGGCAAAATGTTTGGCCGTAAAAATTGCTATTTCGGACAGAACCATCTAATCTTCTGCCAAATAAAAGGCCGCCGGATGCAAAGCAAAAGGCCGTCTTTCATCTTGTAAAGGGCCGTCTTTTACGTTCCAATCGGTGGCTTTTTATTTTGTAAGTAAAGTCGCTCGTTCTGCTTAAAGGATATAAAAATATCAGTCCGTCATGGCTGTAACAGTAAGGAGAAACGGTGTGAAAACTTACGGTTTTTGCCTGCCGCGTTAGTGGTATGCTATTGGCTGTCGTCAGATGCGTAATTTCAACCGACTGGATAGCGGCGTTATGGCTATATAAGATTTTCGGTTGTGTAATATCGGAAAAGTCAACTTGAAATGCCTGTTTATATATATTGCGACACAATAAAATGCAAAAAAAACTACAAAAAATTTGGATGTGTCAGGAAAAGTTGCTACCTTTGCACTCGCTTTTGAACACAAAGCTTGTCTTCCCGACAAAGGAGAGATGGTAGAGTGGTCGATTACAACGGTCTTGAAAACCGTCGTGCTGAGAGGCACCGGGGGTTCGAATCCCTCTCTCTCCGCTTGAACCTAAAGACATTAGGTTGAAAATTAAAGAAAGAGTCCCGTAAAATCAACATTTTACGGGACTCTTTCTTTTGGTGTTTTGCCTTGATATTACGTCGCGACTCCATTCAATCTGTAACTTTTCCTATATTTATTTGATTTTTATCCGAAAACGTTGTAATTTTGTAGCAGATTCGTAATCTGGAATGAATAAGAACAAAAACATTAAACGTGATACATATTTTAATAACTTGTTCATCAGACGAGATAACCGAGTGGGCAGAATCATTCAAATAGATTGTCGTTGACTGCGATGGGATAATGCCTTATTCAGATGACAATGAGATGTGTTTCACAGAAATGTTTGATTTTTTGCTTAAGGGCGATTGGCAGTAATCAGGCGTGACATAACTATTCGTGAAAACCATGAAAATAATGAACTTCTTTTGGAAAAACAGGACATTTTTACCCTCCCCCTTCCTGGTTAGAGAAGATGTAAATGCTTTTCATGACAAGCTACATCAAAGCGGCTGGGGCAGACTTAAGGCCGCAAAAACATACCTTATATTAATAATAAGCATTATAATGCCGCAGTTACCTGCTGTTGCGGCAGCTTTACATGTAAACGACTTTACGTTCTCTCATCTGGGCCTGACAGATGGATTAAACAGCCAACGCATCTTTTCGCTTAAACAAACGGATGATGGAGCTGTGTGGTTGACCACACAGAGTTTTGTGGCTCGATACAATGGGGTCAGCATAGAGAACTTTAATTTGGAGGGTAATACCGGTGAGTATAACTGTTTTGTCCAATCGGCCGACAACAGTGTGTTGCAAGTGTTTGATGCCGGTGGACGCATATATGAATATAATCCGGAGCAAAACCATTTTGATGTTGTAGCTGACGTTGCTGTCTTTTTCAAGCATGACAACCAGCTCAACGATGTGTATAAGGACGGCGACATTTACTGGCTGGCAATGAGCGATGGCGTTTATATGCTCCGCAATGGAAAGATTGTCACGGTAGGTTCAAAGATATATGCAAGTTGCATCATCCGCGGGCCGAAAGGCATTTTGCTCTTTGGCACACGTCAGGGTGTAAAGTCATTGAGCCGTAATCACAAGGCTCTTATTTCTTATTTGCCGTATGACGTCGTAAGTGGGCACTATGACGCGGACACCAAACAACTTTGGCTTGGCACATACGAGCAGGGGCTTATAATTGCAGACGGAAAAGGTGTGTGTACATCAATGGACGGAATACCTCATCATCCCGTTCGCAGCATTGTCGGCTATGACAGTAATACGATGCTGGTGGGGGTTGACGGCTTCGGCGTGTATCAGGCTTCACGCTTACCCTCAGCTAAAAATAAAGCCTCACTGCTGTTCAATGCCAATGAGGGAGAGCATGGCGTGCTTCACGGCAATGGCATTTACGCAGTGCTTGTTGATGCTTGGAAAGACATATTCATAGGTTCTTATTCGGGAGGCATAGACATTGCGCGGCCCGTCGGTAACGCCGTTACCGTTTATATGCATCAGCCGAATAAGCCGACATTGGTTAACGACCATGTCAACTGTGTGGCACAGCTGTCACCATCGACTTTGGCGATGGGTACTGACGGCGGTATCAGTGTATTAAACACCACCACAGGTGAGTGGCGTCATATTGCGCGGAACATCGTAGTGCTTTCGTTGTGTCCCAAGCAGGACAGCGGAGGGCTTTTGGCTGCAACTTATGGCAACGGCGTGTGTGAAATCAGCACCAACGGAGAGGTAAGGGAGTTGTATGGTACTGACGTTCTGGAAGACAGCCATATCCAGGATTTGTTGTTTGACAGGAATGGCCATCTTTGGATTGGTTGCCAAGATACACGACTTGTTGAAGTAGTACAAGGAAAATTCCTATATTACCCTGTGGAAAACGTGGAGTCTCTTGCCCTCTTGCCCGACGGCCGTATAGCGGCGGGTACAATAAACGGGCTCTTTATTGTGACTCCGGGTCAGAAAGCGGTAAAGGAACTGCCTTATTCCCCGTCATCAACCGACCAAGTTAACCGTTATGTGCTTGACCTCTTTATTTATGATGAACGCTACATAAATATCGCCACTAATGGCGGAGGACTGTATGTGTATGACCTCCGCACGGGGAAATGCCGGCAGTTTACCATGAAAAACGGCCTGCCTTCAAACGTCGTCACAAGCGTCACGCAAGACGAACTCGGACGCCTGTGGTTCGCTACTGACAGGGGATTGTCGTTCGCATACCCTGGCAGTCTTGACAAAATCATTTCAGTAAACTATCATTATGGAGCCCAACGCGAGTATTCACAGGGCGCAGCCTTCAATTTACAAGACGGAAAACTCCTTTTCGGGAGCGTAGAAGGTGCTGTCGTCATAGACCCGCACTACGTGCAGGAACACAATTACACGGCCAAATTGCGTTTCAAGGGAATTAGTTGCAATGATGATTCTGTAGAGTTCAACGGGCAAGTGGCCAAAATGTTGGGTGAAAGGAAACTGAAACTGTCATACCAACAGCGTACATTTGAGTTGTATATTGAAAGCATAAACTTGCGCTACCAATTTGATATTGCTTATCAATACAAGGTCGGGGATGGCAGTTGGAGCCAGCTCTCGACACAGCAATACATCAGGTTCGTCAATCTTGAGCCTGGCACACACCCTCTTACTGTCCGCGCGGTAAGCAAAGCCAACCGCATTGTACTTGATGAACAGAAGCTTACAATCATTATCGGCAGGCCTTGGTGGAATTCGTGGTGGATGTGGTGTGTCTACATCGCTTTAATCGCATTGCTGTTCTACGGGGCTTTATGGACATACGGCCAGCACACCCGGTATATGCGCTTTGTGGTAAACTCTGTGGGCAGCGGCAATGAAAAAGATTTGCAGGCTTCACTGCCTGAGCAAAAACAAGATAAGGCCGTGCAGCTTATTTCTGCAAATAAGGAGCTGCAACTTGACGGAAACAAAGACGACGCCGCCGCAACTGCCGAGAAAGAAAATACGGCTTTCGTTGACATTGTGACAAAACTTATTCTCGACAACATCTCTGATTCAGGCTTCACTATCGACCGCTTGTGCAAGGAAATGGCAATGAGCCGCACAATGTTTTATGTCAAGCTGAAGTCATACACGGGAAAATCTCCTCAGGAGTTTATCCGTATAGTGCGTCTTGAACGTGCTGCAGTCCTGCTGCGCTCCGGGCACAAAGTGGGTAATGTGGCCGAGGAAGTAGGCTTTGATAACGCTAAATATTTCAGCACGGCATTCAAGAAATATTTTGGCGTCTCTCCGTCAAAATACAGGTAAAATAATGTCTGACTAAATAATTGCAGTTAGTTTCACCCCTATATCAAGACACCTTCTTCAGATGAGGAAGGTGTCTTTTTTTATATGCCCTGCTACTAACTAAAACTACGCTCAGCGATTAACTTTTTTATGTTAAAGGCTGTGACGGCGGTCATGTTGGTTAACCATTTGATATACAATGAGTTGCAAAAAAACTCGGTCTTAACTTGCGAAACAGCGCCTTTTACGATCTGAAACGGCTCGTTTCGCGAGCTAAAACAGGCCGTTTTGCAGCGCGAAATGCCACATATTGAGAATCAAGGAGATTGAGAATGTTCTTTGTCGCATATTTGCACGTCTGGGCAGATTGCGGATATTCTTTATATTTGTTTCACGAATACAGGATGCGGTTCGGCAATGTCAAGTTAAAAAACTTTGTTTTTTCTTGCCATTGCGCTCACCTTTCACCGTATTTAACGGTCCGATTGCTCTGTCTCCCGTAATAAAAAGGTTTGATTTCTCGTGAAATAAGGTTCGTTTCCTGACGAAAGACACTTATTGAACCTTTATCAATAGATAGCGAACCAACTCTTTTATAACATTTTACTTATTTTGCAACATATTTGATTTTTAGGTTAATAATCATGAATGAGTATATAGAATAAAAGAAATTTGTGACAATCCAATAAATTATTAAGAAATATGCGAAAGATAATGATTCTCGCTGCCGCAGTTGTGACTATGGCATGTTCTTCTATTGCCTCTACTGCGCAGACTGTAAACAATTTTACTATTAAACGCGGTACAAACATCAGCCACTGGCTCTCGCAGAGTGAGGAGCGCGGAGAAGCACGCCGCCAGCATATCAAGGAAGAGGATTTCGCACGCCTTGAGGAACTTGGATTCGACTTCGTGCGCCTTCCGATCGACGAGGAACAATTTTGGGACGAGCAGGGCAACAAGCTGCCCGAAGCATGGCAGTTGCTCACGCAAGCCTTGAACTGGGCCGGGAAGCACCACTTGCGCACCATAGTGGATATGCATATTATCCGCTCTCATAATTTCAATGCTGTAAACGAGGGCAAAACCAATGTGCTTTTTACGTCAGACGAAGCCATGCAAAACTATATAAATTTGTGGTACCAGCTGTCCGACGTGCTCAAGACATACAGCAACGATTCCGTGGCTTACGAGCTGATGAACGAGCCTGTAGCCGATGAGCATGAGCAGTGGAACAATTTGATTTTCAAGGTGCATAAAGCCATTCGAGAGCGTGAGCCACAGCGAACGTTAGTTATAGGTTCCAACAAGTGGCAGGGCACATGGACATTCAAGTACCTGCGCATACCAGAAGGCGACAAGAATATCATTCTTTCGTTCCATTACTATGAGCCACAGGCACTTACACACTACGGAGCGCCTTGGACACCAATAGGCAAGTACAGCGGAAAACTCACTTATCCAGGGCAGCTCGTTTCGCAGGCTGATTATGATAAAGCCCCTGATAGCTTGAAGCCAATACTGAAACAGTACACCAGCGTTTGGAATCGTGAGCGTATAGCCCAGGACTTCCGTGACGCCATTGCCGTGGCAAAAAAATATGGCGTACAGCTCTACTGCGGAGAATGGGGAGTTTATGAACCGGTTGATCGCGAGCTTGCTTATAAGTGGACAAAGGATATGTTGTGGGTGTTCGACAAGTACAACATAGCATGGGCCTCTTGGTGCTACGACAATGACTTCGGCTTCTGGGACCAGAAAAGTCAATCATTCAAGGACCGTCCGCTGGTGGATCTCCTGACGGGAAAAAAGAAATAACTTAATTAACTTTCTTACAAACAGAATAATGAAAAAGACATACGGACATTTCGACGATACCAACCGTGAATATGTAATTACCGACCCTGAAACACCATTCCCTTGGATTAACTACTTGGGCAATGAAGAATTCTTCAGTCTTATTTCCAATACGGCAGGAGGTTACTCTTTCTACAAAGATGCCAAATTCCGCCGCATTACGCGCTACCGCTACAATGACGTGCCAATGGACAATGGCGGCCGTTACTTCTATATAAAGGACGGCGACGTAGTGTGGAACCCAGGTTGGAAACCATGCAAGACCTCGCTCGACAGCTATGAGTGCCGTCATGGACTCAACTATACCCGCATAACAGGAAGCAAGAACGGCATTGAGGTCTCCGAACTTTTCTTCGTGCCACTGAATACATGGGCTGAGGTGCAGAAGTTGAGTATTCGCAATACCACTGACATGAAGAAGACTATTAAGCTCTTCTCGTTTACCGAGTGGTGTTTGTGGAACGCCGCAACCGACATGGAGAATTTCCAGCGCAACTTGAGCGTTGGCGAGGTAGAGATAGAGCAGGGAGCAGCCTCTACCGTCATCTACCATAAGACAGAGTACAAAGAGCGTCGTAACCATTATGCCTATTACGCCTTGGCAAATGCAAAGGCCGATGGGTTTGATACCGATCGTGAGTCGTTCATAGGTCTCTACAATGAGTTTGCCAATCCGCAGTGCGTCATGGCAGGCAAATCGTCTGATTCCGTGGCACACGGATGGAGTCCCGTTGCCTCACATTATATAGAGGTGAGCCTTATGCCGGGTGAGCAGAGGGACCTTATCTTTTTGCTTGGCTATGTCGAAAACGCGCAAGAGGAAAAATATGCCGATCCACATGCCGACCCGACGCTCATCACATCATTGGGTGCTCTAGACCGCACCATCGTAAACAAGGAAAAGGCTCACGCTACCATCGAAAAATTCTGCACCGTTGAGGCTGTGGACACTGCTTTTAATGAACTTCACGCCATGTGGGACAAGCTGCTCGACAAGTTCCAGGTTTCTACGGGCGACGACCGTCTTGACCGAATGGTGAACATCTGGAATCAGTACCAATGCATGATCACGTTCAACTTCTCACGTTCAGCCAGCTTCTTCGAGAGTGGCATAGGCCGTGGAATGGGATTCCGTGATTCCAACCAAGATCTTGTGGGCTTTGTGCACCAAGTGCCTGAGCGTGCCCGCCAGCGTATTATTGACATTGCTTCAACGCAGTTCCCCGACGGTGGCTGCTATCATCAATACCAACCCCTCACCAAGCGTGGCAATAACGACATTGGTGGTGGGTTCAATGACGACCCCATGTGGCTCATCTTCGGCACGGTTGCATACGTGAGAGAGACGGGCGACTTCGGCATCCTTGACGAGAAAGTGCCTTGGGACAACAAGCCGGGGTCGGAAGTGTCGCTCATGGAGCATCTTCGTATTTCGTTCAACCATGTGGTGGAGAATCTCGGTCCCCATAAGTTGCCTCTTATCGGTCGCGCGGACTGGAACGACTGTCTCAACCTTAACTGTTTCTCTTGGGATCCAAACGAGTCGTTCCAAACCACGGAGAACGTTTCCGAGGGTTCAAAGGCGGAATCTCTGATGATAGCGGGACTCTTTGTCTTCTGCGGTCGTCAGTATGCCGAATTGTGCAAGGTTTGTGGTATGGAGACTGAGGCAAAACGCGCTACAGGCTGTGTTGATGACATGGTAGAGGCGGTAAAGAAGTACGGATGGGATGGAGAGTGGTATCTTCGTGCTTACGACTTCTACGGCAACAAGATTGGTTCAAAAGAGAATGAGGAAGGCAAGATTTTCATTGAGTCGCAAGGTTTCTGCACTATGGCCGGCATAGGAATGGAGGAAGGCATGGTAAGCAAGGCTCTCGACTCTTGCAAGCGTTACCTTGACTGCGAGCACGGCATGGTTCTCAACAATCCGGCCTTCACCACCTACCACGTGGAGATGGGCGAAATATCTTCTTATCCGGCAGGTTACAAGGAGAATGCCGGTATCTTCTGCCACAACAACCCTTGGGTTATTATCGGCGAGACTGTAGCCGGACGTGGCGATGACGCTTGGGATCACTACACCAAGATATGTCCGGCGTGGATAAAGGATCAGACACTCCATAAGGTAGAACCTTATGTTTATTGCCAGATGGTGGCAGGCAAGGACGCCGCACGTCCGGGAGAGGGAAAGAACTCTTGGCTTACAGGTACCGCAGCATGGAACTGGCTCACCATCACCCAGTATATCCTCGGCATACGTCCTACATATGATGGATTGGAGATAGATCCATGCCTGCCTAAGACAATGAAGAAGTACACCGTGAAGCGCAAGCTGCGTGGCAGCGAGTTGACCATTATCGTGAACAATCCAAATGGCAAGTCGAAAGGCGTAAGCCGGATAACCGTAGACGGACAGCCCATTGAGGGCAACGTTGTGAAGGCTCTTCCGGGCAAGCACGTCGTAGAGGTGGAGATGTAAAGTCAAAAGTGAATTTCACAGAAATCTGCTTATCATGGCCAAATTGACTGAAAAAATAGGATATGGCATGGGAGACATGGCGTCTTCCATGTTCTGGAAGATATTTTCTTATTATCTTCCCATTTTCTATAGTGATATCTTTAACCTGTCGCTCACCCATACTGCCACTTTGATGTTTGTGACGCGTGTGTGGGATGCAGTGTCCGACCCTATGATGGGCGCTATCAGTGACCGAACCAACACTCGGTGGGGCAAGTACCGTCCTTACCTGTTGTGGTTCTCGCTGCCATTTGCCGTCAGCGGAGTGTTGTTGTTTACCACGCCTGACTGTGCCGAGCAAGGACGGCTTGTCTATGCTTACATTACCTACATCCTTATGATGACGGTCTACACCTGCATTAATGTACCTTATGCTTCGATGCTTGGCGTGATAACATCCGACAGTTACGAGAAGACTGTGTTTTCAAGCTATCGTATGTTCTTCGCTTATGGCGGCTCGTTCATTGCCCTGTATTCTTGGGAGCCGTTGTGCAAGTTCTTTTCCGATTACAAACCTTTTTTCCTCACTGTCGAAGGTCAGGCCGGTGCTTGGCAAGGCGCCATGATCGTTATCGCCACGGTGTGTTTCCTGCTTTTCATTGGAAGTTTCCTGTTAACCCGTGAGCATGTCAAGGGTGTCAAGGGAGACAAACTGATGAACGATTTTCGCTTTCTGGTGAGAAACTTCCCTTGGTGGATGATTACCTGCACGGCCCTCAGCACTAACCTATTTAACACGGTGCGTGGCGCCACGGTGGCTTATTATTTCAAATACTACATTGGAGATAGCAATATCGTTGACTTGGGGGTTGTCTCATTTCTCTTTTACGCAGGCGTGTTTCTTGCCATTGGTGAGGTGAGCAACATGATAGGAGTGGCGTGCGCCATGCCTTTGAGTAAGCGGCTGGGCAAGAAAACTACGTTCATTGTCTCTGCTGTGGCAATGGGCGTACTCAGCATAGCGTTCTTCTATATGCCGTTAAGTAATGGCGGATTCATAGGCATATTGCTACTTCAGGTACTCATCAGCATTTTCACCGGAGTGGTTAGTCCGCTGGTATGGAGTATGTATGCCGATGTGGCCGACTATTCTTACTACAAACACGGCACAGCCTCTACCGCCCTCATCTTCTCTTCCGGTTCCATGGCCCAGAAGTTCGGTGGTGCCATCGCCGGGTCGGCTGTGTTGTTATTGTTCAGCTTTTTCGGCCTTCAGCCTAATGCCGCCACGCAGACACCTGACGCCATCTTTGGCATGAAACTGGCGATGAGCTACATTCCGGCATTCATCGCGCTGCTGATAATCGGCCTGATGGTGTTGTATCCGCTTACCACCAAGCGTATCGCGGAGTTCAAGAGTTCAGATATGGAAAAGCAATGATAAACTATTAAAAAAATAAAGCTTATTATTTCAAGTAATATCTGAATATAACGGAGCGAAGGTTTTATTCCTCGTGAAATAAGGTTTGTTTCCAGACAAAAGACGCTCATCAAACCTTTATTAATAGATAGTGAACCCGCTCTTATGGGAAATTTTACTTATTTTGCGACATATTTGGAAAATTAAATTAAAAATCATGAAAACGAAATTAAGGATTTGTTGGCTGTTGACGCTGATGTTTGCCGTAATGTCGTGTCACGCCCAAAAGACAGCCCGGCAATGGAACAGCGAAGTCACTGCCGGATGGAACCTTGGTAACCAGTTTGAATGTTCCGCCCCAGGGCAAGACGGCGAGTCTATGATGATAGGCGAACCTGACGGTGCCGACAATGCGGAAACGGCCTGGGGGAACCCCGTGGTGACGAAGAAAACCATCAAGGCCGTGCACGATGCCGGATTCAATGCCGTACGCATACCTGTAAGATGGCAATGCCACATCACCAACCCTGCGGCCATGAGTATCAGCAAGACGTGGATTGACCGGATAAAGGAGGTGATAGACTGGTGCTTGGAATATGACATGAAAGTAATCGTCAACGTGCACCATGAAAAATGGCTTGAGAGCCGTCCCTATTATGCCAATAAGGAAGAAAACTGCCAGAAACTGGCCTTGCTCTGGATGAACATAGCAAATGAACTCGGCAAATATGATGACCGTGTCGCATTTGCCGGCACCAACGAGGTTCATGTGCCTAATAACTGGGGTAAGCCTACCGCCGAAAACCTTGACGTGCAGAACGCCTACAACCAGACGTTCGTCGACATTGTGCGGGCCACGGGCGGAAATAATGCAAAGCGCCACCTGATAGTGCAGACTTATGTATGCAATGCCGATTTCGGCCTGTACAACGGCGACTTCGTAATCCCTAAAGACATTGAGGGCAACGGCAATGATTACATGAGCGTAGAGCTGCATTTTTACAATCCGTGGGAATATGCCGGCAGCGGCGAATACTACTACTGGGGCGAGCCGTACAAGCAGTATGGGAAAACGCCGCAGAGCGATGAGACGACGATGGTTAATTTCTTCGACAAGTTAGTTTCGGAATGGGGCTCTAAAGGATTGGGCATAGTGATTGGAGAATGGGGCATTACCGACCATTACAAAGGTTCAGAAGCCGACCGTATGCACGAAAATGTGTCTTATTACTGCAAGACATTGGTGTCAGAGGCGCGCAAACGCGGATTCTCAACTTTCATCTGGGACAACAACCGGTTTGGCAACGGCTCTGAAATGTTCGGCATTTTCGACCGTAATAAGAACATGGCGATTAAAGCTGACTGGGTAATAAAAGGCATTAAGGAAGGGATTGCAGAGAGTGCGAAACCTATGTGAACAATAAAAAACGCACGTTAACGGAGTTGTTTTGAGCGGAACAGCGGCAGTTATGGTTTCAAACAGTGTCCTTGCGGCCTGCAACAGATGGCTTTTCGCCTCTTAAAAGGTGGCCTCTCACGCTGTAAAAGGACGCTTCCTGCAAATATGTCTGAAGCAAGCTAAAACCGTAAGAAAAAGCCGCGGAAACGCAACATATCGTAAGTGTTTGCGATAAAGAGCCGCAAACAACTTCGTCAACGGACAAAAATGAAATACATCTTAAAAATACTATTATGGAAATTAAACGATTTAACTTAGTGTTATGCATGCTCGGGGCGAGCCTGATTGCGCCGGCGGTCATGGCAACCACGCCAAGAAGAGCAGACGTAGGCATAACGGCGACCCAGACGGGTATTACAGTAAAGGGCAATGTCTCCGATGCGCAAGGCCCGTTAATCGGCGTATCAGTGAAGGTGGTAGGAAGCTCAAAGGGCGTTATTACCGACCTTGACGGTAACTTTACCGTACAGTGCAACGCCGGCGACGAGCTTGAGATTTCCTATGTAGGATACAAAACCGTACGCGTGAAGGCTCAGAACAATTTGAAAATCACGCTTGAGGAGAACACGGCGAATCTGGACGAAGTGGTTGTCACCGCACTTGGTATAAAGCGCGACCGCAAGGCTCTCGGCTATGGACTGTCAGAAATAAAGGGCGACGAACTGACCAAAGCGAAGGAGACCAACGTGATGAACTCACTTGCCGGAAAGGTAGCCGGCCTTGTAGTCACGAATACGGCGGGTGGCTCTGCCGGTTCAACGAGAGTCATACTTCGTGGTACGACCGAGCTGACAGGTAACAACCAGCCTCTTTACGTGATTGACGGCGTTCCTTTGGACAATACCAACTTCGGAAATGCCGGCGAGCAGGGCGGTTATGACCTTGGTGACGGTATATCAGCCATTAACCCTGACGATATTGAAACGATGACCGTGCTTAAAGGCCCGGCTGCTTCCGCCCTTTACGGTTCGCGTGCATCGCACGGCGTAATCCTCATCACTACAAAAAAGGCGGATAAAGAAAAGATTTCCGTTGAGTATAACGGTTCGCTGACCATCGACACGCAGCTCGCAAAGTGGGACGACGTGCAGGAGATATATGGTATGGGCGATAACGGACAGTACCAGCTTGACGCCTCGTCGGGCACAAACCAGAGCTGGGGCGTGAAGGCGGACATGATAGACAAGACCTATTTTGATGGCTCCGTGCGTCCGTTCCTCATGTATCCGAACAACACGTCTTCATTCTTCCGCACCGGTCTTACAGCCCAGAATACGGCTATTTTGAGTGTCAACTCAGGCAAAACGGGCGTGCGTTTCTCTTTTACCGATATGCGTAACAAGGACATCCTCCCAAACACGCACATGAGCCGTGACAATTTCAACCTCCGTGTAACAACTTCCGCAGGCCCTGTTGATTTCGACTTTACGGCAAACTATGTGCGTGAGAACGTGAAGAACCGTCCCGCACTCTCTAACTCACAAAGCAATGTGGGTAAGAACCTCATGACCCTGGCGGGTACATACAATGTTGAATGGCTCAAACATTACCAGAATGCTGACGGCACTTATGCCAACTGGAATGGTAACGATCAGTATAACAGAAACCCGTATTGGGACCTCTACAAGAACAACAACACTTCAGCGAAAGACGTGTTCCGCTTTACAGCGAAAGCTATTTATAACGTGAACAAGCATTTGAAAATCCAGGGAACGATTGGTACTGACATCAATAATATGAACTTCGATGAGTTCATTGCCCGTACGACTCCTGGCGTTCTTCCTGGTAAGCTCACCAACTCGATCTTTAATAACCGTACGCTGAACGCAGAGCTTCTTGCCCTCTATAACAACAACTGGGGCAACTTCGATTTCAATGCCACTCTGGGTGGAAACATATTTAAGGTCGACAACAAGACAACCGTCATTACCGGTACCGACCAGCAAATGGACGACGTGGTTTCAATCATAAATTATGCAGAGCAGAATGTCCAGCCGAGCACATACAAGAAGCAGATAAATTCTCTTTATGCAAGTGCAAGCCTTGGCTATCTCTCTACATACTATCTTGAAGGTACTATCCGCGGCGACCGTTCATCCACACTCCCGTCGGCAAACAACACATATATTTATCCTTCGGTATCAGGAAGTATCATCTTTTCTAACTTTTTCAAGAACCATAAAATCTTAAGTTTTGGTAAAGTCCGTGCTTCATGGGCGAAAGTAGGTTCAGACACTGACCCGTATCAGCTCGCCCTGATCTATTCGACGGGTAAATATAAATATCCGGGCTACACCATCGGTATGATAAACAACAACACACAGCCTAACAATAACCTTAAGCCGACAATGACCAGCTCTTACGAACTCGGCCTTGAGCTTAAGTTCTTCAACGGGCGCTTAGGAGTTGACTTTACATACTATAACCAGACATCAAAGGATCAGATTATAGCACTTGCTTCTTCTTCGGCTTCTGGATATCCCAGTCGTCTTATCAATGCCGGAAAGATTCAGAATAAGGGTATCGAGTTAGCCATCAACGGCCGCGTGCTCCAAATCAAGGATTTTGCATGGGACGCAGGTATCAACTTCTCAAAGAACTCAAATAAGGTTCTTGCGCTTGTCGAAGGCATGGATTACCTCCAGTTGGCTGATGCAAGCTGGGCAAATGTCTCGGTTGGAGCCGAGGTAGGAAAGAACTACGGCTCTATTCTCGGTACGGATTTCAAGCGCAATGAGAATGGCGATATCCTCATAGACAAGAATACGGGTCTTCCCCTTTATGACGAGAACTTCAAGACTCTCGGTAACTCTACTTGGGACTGGACCGGAGGTTTCTACTCTACGTTCACATATAAGAACTTCCATCTTTCTGCTTCGTTCGATGTAAAAATGGGAGCTGACCTCTACTCGTTCTCTATGCGTTCGGCTTATCTCACCGGTAAGGCTACAGCAACGCTTGCAGGCCGTGAAGAATGGTATCGTTCAGAAGAGGCCCGTAAGGCTGCCGGCATGACTGAGGCCGAGTGGCGCGCTGCCGGTAAGTGTGAAGGACTTATTGTAGATGGCGTCGTTGACAATGGCGATGGAACGTACAGCAAAAATACATATCCCGTGAACCCGCAGAACTACTGGAAGAGCGTTGCCGAAAAAGCTCCTGCATTGTTCATCTACGACAATTCTTACATCAAGTGCCGTGAGATTACGTTCGGTTATACTTTCCCGGAAAAGATGTTGGGCAAGTTTATAAAGTCGCTCTCTGTCTCGTTCGTGGCCCGTAACCCGTTTATTATATGGAAAAACATTCCGAACATTGACCCTGATTCAAACTACAACACATCAGGATATGGGCTTGAGTACGGTTCGCTTCCGTCACGCCGTAGTTATGGTTTTAATATAAATGTGAAATTCTAACAGACATATTGTGATTATGAAAAAACATATTTTCAACATAGCATCGTTCACGATGCTTCTGACGCTTGGCGTGGGGCTTTCTTCATGCTCCGACTCTTACATGGAGGGGGTCAATACCGACGATTCAAAGGCGGAAACCATTGACCCGAACGCACAGCTCACCACGGCTCTGCTGCAAACATACGGGGACTTTTCCCTGATGGACACATACCGCAGTTATATCACCGGCTTCACGCAGTATTATGCCGGAGGATGGAATGTTTCCAACTATGCCGGAGCGGTTTATCCAAAGGACTCGGAGATGGCTTATCCGTGGAACCGTTATTATCAAGTAGGTATAAAGAACCTTGTAGATGCCATCTATCACACTGAAGATATGCCGAACACCAATGCTGCGCTGCGTATTCATCGTGCTTACTTGATGGCCATACTCTCCGACATCTATGGAGACATACCTTGCACGGAGGCGGGCATGTCATTCATCGACGGCAATGCCACCCCGAAGTACGACACACAGGAAGAAGTCTATGACTTCATTTTCTCAGAGCTGAAAGCGTGCGCCGAGCAACTCGGTACTGGCACTGATGCTATCTCTGGAGATGTTACTTCTTTAGGAGGCGATCCGGCGGCATGGAAGAGGTATGCCAATACTCTTCGCCTGCGTTATGCGATGCGTATTTCAGATGTCGCTCCGGAAAGGGCACGTACTGAATTTGAGGCTGCATTAAATGCCGACGGCGGCATTATCTCATCGGCCGATGAAGATGCTTACATTAAATACATTGACGCTCCATTCACACTTTATGACGGCGCTGCCGACCTCGATTTTAGGGCTAACGCACTTAGCGAGATGATATACGGGCAAGACCCGACGTCGCCTTCGTTTGTCAGCTCCACTTTGTTTGATTATATGAAAAAGATGCACGACCCGCGTCTTTACCGCATAGCCCGGTGTTACATTCACACCACACGCAGTCAGACCGATACGTCAGGCAACTTTGACGTCACCGACGAGGTGCTGGCTTGGGGCGAGCGCGGCGGTGAAGGCATCGTACCGTGCAATGTCGGCGACGCCTGGTGGAGCGACTGGGTAAACGCCCCTGCCAACAGCGATATTCCTACTTTGGATTCACTTGTGACGCTTTATCCTGACAGAGGATATGATCAGAACAACTATCCGGCCCGTATGATTAGGCCAACCATAGCTGTCGCTTTCTGCAATGCCGACTGTCCCGGCATACTTATAACCTCTGCTGAAGTTGAGTTCCTGCTCGCCGAGGCGGCTTCAAAAGGCTGGAATGTTCCAGGCGATGCAGAAAGCCATTATAAAGACGGTATTCGCGCATCAATGCAGATTCTTAACAACTACTACGATATCGTCTCAAAGATTTCCGACGAAGAGATAGAAGAATACATCGCGGAAAACCCGTTAGGCGATAATCCCCGTGAGTCGATTAACACCCAGGCATGGATTCTTCATCTTACAAATCCAAGCGAGGGTTGGGCGAACCTTCGCCGTTCGGATTATCCTGCGTTGGCTGACCGTACTTTACTTCCTGTTCGCGGCGACTTCCCTCACGAAGACCCCAATATGCAAACACCAGTACGCTTGCGCTATCCGTTGCTTGAGGGCAGGTATAACAGCGTAAATTACGAGGAAGCCGTTGACCGTTTGGGCGGAACCGACGATTGGCACGCCCGTGTATGGTGGGATGTCAACGAACAGAATTTCATGGACATTGAACAGTTTAGCGAATCAATAGAATAATTAACAGATTGAATAAAATGAAAAAGACATTATATAATTTGATAACGGCAATAGTTGTTCTCTCTATGGGAATGCTTTGCTCATGTTCTGAAGATAACGAAGGGATTATCACGGCTACCGAGGATGATTTCCCGCAAATACTCCTTCCCTGGTTCGGCGATTGGGAGAATGGTGAACCTGCTGTTTACAAGAGTATCTCACGCGACGCTGAATTTGTTGATTCAGCCGTAGTGACCCCTGCCCTCTACACCACCGTAGAGTGGTTCCTTGACGACGAAAAAGTATGTGAGGGCACTAAGATTCAGCTTTCTTCGATTTTGGCAGGAGATTATATCTTGAAGATTGTCGCTACCACGACAAAGGGAAAACAAACATCCCGAACGGGCATACTTGAAGTTTTACCGCTTGATGGCGACCCGACTCCCACTGATGCTGCAAGCGACCGTCTGGTTGTTCCGGGAATGCAGGCGAAGTTACACGGCACAAATATGGACAAAGTGGTGAAAATAACCATAGGTGATAAGGAGGCTGCTGCCACTTTTGTTTCCAATAACGGCAATGACTATATTGAATACACCGTGCCAAGCGACCTGGCTCTCGGCACTTACCGCATAACTCTTACTGATAGTGACGGCAATGTTTATGGCGGCGATAAAATTGAAGTAACCGACGAACTTCCGGCCTCAGAAGAAACAACTCTTTGGGAAGGCTCGTTCGATGTAACATGGGATACGCCGTTCACTGAGCTCCAGACGCAGTTTAAGGATTTGGTACAGAGCGGCGATATTGTCCGTGCGTATGTTACCGGTGAGGGACAGGGCACTATGACTACCGCTTGGTGGAATAATATTCTTACAGGTAAAGGAGATCCTGAGCGTGGTGATATTACGATTAGTGGATCTATGGTTCTGGAGTTTGAGCTTACCGACTACTCTATTCAGCTGATAAACGAACAAGACGGAGTCCTTTTTGTCGGCGACGGCTATACGATTACTAAGATTACAAAAGAATAACATCGCGTTATTTTAGATTTATCATATTCTATGTGTGAATACAAGCCGTTGCAAATTATAAAGTGCAACGGCTTGCTTTTCTCTATTATGATTACAAATTGAAAATCATGAAAAAATTTCTTATCCTTTTTTTAATGTTAGGTATGTTGACTTCAAATGCTGCCAACAACGACGATATAGAATCAATGGTGGAAACGCTTCTGAACAAGATGACACTTGAGGAGAAAGTCCGCCTTAGTTATGCACAATCAAAATTCTCAAGTCCGGGTGTGGCGCGTTTAGGTGTCCCTGAGCTTTATTGCAGCGACGGACCTCATGGCGTACGAATGGAAATCTGCTGGAACAGCTGGGACCATGCCGGCTGGACCAATGATTCCTGTACGGCTTTTCCTGCTTTGACTTGTCTTGCCGCCACATGGCAACCGGAGCTGGCTTCCCTTTATGGGCGGATGGTGGGTGAAGAGGCCCGTTATCGTAAAAAGAATGTTTTGTTAGGTCCCGGCGTGAATCTATACCGCACGCCTCTTAACGGTCGCAACTTTGAATATATGGGAGAGGATCCGTATCTTGCTTCGCGGATGTGTGTTCCTTATATTCAAGGTCTTCAATCCAAGGGTGTGGCGTGCTGCGTAAAACATTACGCGCTTAATGAACAGGAAACCTTCCGCAACCATGTGGATGTGCGAGTTTCCGACCGTGCTTTGTATGAACTTTATCTGCGCCCATTCCATGCTGCAGTAGTTGAAGGAGGCGCATGGAGCGTAATGGGCAGTTACAACCAATACCTCAATCAGCATGCAACTCATAACGCTCGTTTGATTAACGATATTCTGAAGAAAGAATGGGGTTTTGATGGAGCTGTGATTACTGACTGGGGTGCCGCGCACAATACGGACGAAGCCATCTTTAATGGTCTTGACCTTGAAATGGGCAGTTTTACTGACGGTCTTTCTGCTGAAGCTCCGATAAATTCGTATGATGACTACTATCTTGGAAGAGCTTATCTTGAGAAATGCCGCAGGGGCGAAGTTCCTGATTCGATAATCAATGACAAGGCCAGACGTATGCTCCGCCTGATACTTCGTACTGAAATCGCTGCCAATCAAGGCTTTGGCTCAATGAATTCTCCAGAACACGTTGCTGCTGCTCGTAAGATAGCGCAGGAAGGTATAGTTCTGTTGAAGAACAACGGAATCCTTCCTCTTGTTCCTAAGGATAAGATGAAGATTCTGGTGGTGGGTGAAAATGCCACCCGTAGTTTATGTGCTGGCGGTGGTTCAAGTGAACTCAAGCCCCGCGATGAAGTGTCGCCGCTACGTGGCATTAAGGAGCGGTTTGGCGACAAATGCACCATTGAGTACGCTAAAGGCTATGCTTCCGGACGCACGATGTATGGTAAAGTAGATGTTTTGCCGCAATCCCTCTATGATTCGCTCCGCAATGAAGCCGTTGAAAAAGCAAAGACTGCCGATTATGTCATCTATGTCGGCGGCCTGAACAAAAACCATAATCAAGACTGCGAGGGCGGTGACCGCGAATCTTACCAACTTCCTTTCGGGCAGGACCGGCTCATTACTGAATTGCTTGCCGCCAACAGCAACACGGTATTGGTGATCGTGAGCGGAAACGCATACGATATGCCTTGGCTCGACAAGGCTCCGGCATTGGTGCAGTCTTGGTATCTTGGAAGCGAATCCGGACACGCTTTAGCTGATATTATTTCGGGAGACGTGTGTCCATCCGGAAAACTTCCGTTTACGTTTACATACGAACTTACTGATTATCCTGCCCACAAAATGGGCGCAGTAGGTTATCCTGGGGTTTCTCCGGACAAGTTGCCTCAACCTTTTGGCGGCGAAGAGGGGAAACCGATGAATTCCGCCCGGTTGCTGAAAGCTGCTGTAGAAGGATGGAAAGGTATTAAATTCTGCGCTTTGCCAGGTGACGGAACGAAGAAGGATGAAACTGAAATATATGGCGAAGATATCCTTTTAGGCTATCGCTGGTTTGACTATTTCAAAACGAAAGTGCGCTTCCCCTTTGGCTTCGGCTTGAGTTATACGAAATTCAGTTACGGCAAACCTACGATTAACGGTCGCACAGTATCGGTGTCGGTGCGTAACAGCGGAAATGTCTCTGGGCAGGAAGTGGTGCAATTTTATGTAGGCGATGACAAGGCATCAGTGATCCGCCCTGTAAAGGAACTTAAACATTTCGAGAAAGTCGCACTTAAACCGGGAGAAACAAAACAGGTCTCTTATACCATTGACGACGATGATTTGAAATATTTTGACGAGGAGAAGCATGAATGGGTAGCTGAACGCGGTACGTTTACTATTTATGTCGGTTCATCGGCAGCCGATATTCATGGCAAGGTGAAGTTTAATTATTAATCGCATCGAAAATGGGGTTTGTCATCAAAATAATGATTGCTGTGTTTTGCGTTAATATGACTTGCAGTGCAACGACATTGGAACAGCGTGTGGACCGACTCTATAATAGAATGAACATGGCCGAACGCGTGGCTCAGTTGAGGAGCATTTATATGTCGGAATTATTTACGCCTGATGGTAAAATTGACGAGGCGAAATGCAAGAAATTAATTCCAGATGGCATAGGGCATATATCCCAATTTGCTATGGATTTAGGAAAATCGCCCGACGAGCAGCGTGATATGGTGGCCAGGTTGCAGAAATGGTTGATTGAGAACACGCCCAACAAAATTCCCGCACTCGTTCATGAGGAGGCGCTCTCTGGGGTGAATTCCTTGGATGCCACTGTTTATCCTCAGCAAATAGGTGTGGCGTGCACATGGAATACGGAGCTGGCTGAAAAGAAAACCCGGCTTTCGGCAGCGGCGTTGCGTGCTATGGGCGGAACGCTTGCCCTTTCCCCTATGGTGGATGTGGTTCGTGACCCTTCGTTCAACCGTCTTGAAGAATCTTACGGAGAAGACGGTTATTTGTCGGCTGCAATGGGAGTTGCCTTTGTAAAAGGACTGCAAATGGGTGGAAATCTGCATGAAGGTGTTGCTGCTTGTACAAAGCATTTCCTTGGTTATGGCGGTGGAGCAAATGCTTCCGAAAAAGAACTTATGGAGGATATTCTGCTACCGCACGAGGCTATTATCCGTCTGGCGGGCAGCCAGGTGGTGATGACCGGTTACCATGCGTTTAACGGTACGAAATGTGTGGCTAACAAGTGGCTTCAACAGGATTTGCTTCGCAAGTATGTGGGATTCAACGGGCTCACTGTTAGTGACTACGGCTCTATTCCACAGATTGATGAATCTCTTTCGCCGTTAGAGCTGTGCGCTGTGGCAATGAATGCCGGCAACGAAGTGGATTTTCCTACCGGTGAAGTATATGTCAATATTCCTGAAGCGTTGGAGAAAGGCCTCATCAGTGAAGACGTAGTGGAAAAGGCGGTCAAGCATGTGCTGATGTTAAAGGCAAAGCTTGGTTTGCTCGACAATACAGCGCGTCTATACAGCGATGGGCATATAGAGTTTGACACTGACGAAGAGCGTGCCACATCCTACCAGCTTGCCGCTCAATCCATCGTATTATTGAAAAACGGCAATATAGGGAGTGATAATAAACCTATTCTGCCGCTTACAGCCGAAAAACTTTCAAGACTTGGCGGACGCGTGTTCCTGACAGGGCCTAATGCAAATTCAATGTGGGCACTTGCCGGCGACTATACCTTCCAGGCCATGCACTATTTTTGGAAGGGTAAAGAGGAAAGTCCTCTGCGTCCCAAATATGTGTTTTTAAAAGAAGGCATGGAGCAAAAGATGCCCCAAGGAGGCTCGCTGCTCTATTCACGTGGGTGCGACTGGACTGATGTACCGGAAACGATAATGGAAAAAGGTGGTGACCCGAGGGTGGCTGAACAAAAGATAATCGACAACCGCATGGTAGACAGCCATGAACCGGCTGATTGGGATGAAGCCCTGCGGATGGCACGCCAGTGTGACGTAATCGTTGCGGCTATGGGTGAAAATGTGATGCTTAGCGGGGAAAACCGTGACCGTACAAAACTCACACTCCCGGGGCGGCAGGAGGAATATGTAAATGCGCTTGTCGCTACTGGAAAACCGGTTGTGCTTGTTGTGTTTGGCGGACGTGCACAGGTAATTAGCGATTTGGCAAAGAAATGTGCAGCTGTGCTTCAAGCCTGGTATCCGGGTGAGGAAGGAGGTAATGCTGTTGCCGATATTCTTTTCGGCAATGTGTCACCGTCAGGTAAACTCTGTGTCAGCTATCCTGCCGTTGAGCTTCATGAACCTGTTTGTTACAATTACGGTTTGGAGAAAGACTCTCGCATTGCATGGCCGTTCGGTTATGGTTTGAGCTATACTTCTTTTGAATATAGTGATATGCAGATTGACCGGCAAGTGGCAACTACTGCTGAAGCGTTCGGCCTCAGTGTTAATGTAAAAAATACGGGTAATGTTTATGCTGACGAAGTGGTGCAAATCTATGTTTCTCCAATTGACAGCGAGTCACGGTTAAAGCCTATCCAACTTCAAGGCTTTGCACGGGTAAGCCTCAAGGCCGGGGAAAAACAGACAGTGAGGTTCAGGCTTTTCCCGGAGCAGTTGGGATATTATGACGGTGGACAATGGAATATTGCACCTGGACGTTACATGGTCAAGGTGGCCGCATCATCGCAAGATATACGACAGGAACAAGAAATTGTACTCACAGGAAAGCACCATGTAAAAAAACTGCGCGAACATTATTTGTCAGAGGTGGTGAAGTGATAAATTAATATGAATTCCGCAAACATCCAATTCTTTCTACGGCAGCCGTATGTTGCCTTTGATATTTTTATGTTAATTGCAGCAGGTAACGGTTGTCTTGATTAATCGTATGATAATCAGTGTGTTGCAAAACGTGCCGTTTCGGAAGCCGAAACAGCACGTTTTAGCGGCTGAAACAGCACGTTTCATGGCATGATATGGCGCATATTGAAAATCCGGATGTCATAAGACACTTTTCAGTTGCATATCCGCGGGTATGGGATGAATGCGGTATTAATCAAAATAAACAATATGAACTTTCTAAAACTGTTTTATACACTTTGCTTTACCGCTTGTTTTATCCAGGCGGAAGCACAAGGCGTCGTGTTGGAAATCAACACTAATAAAAGTGGGGCGGAAATAGCCCCGACAATGTACGGAATCTTTTTTGAAGACATCAATTATGGCGCCGACGGCGGACTTTATGGCGAATTGGTAAAGAACAGGTCGTTTGAATTTCCGCAACCGCTTATGGGATGGAACACCATAGGTGGTGTGGAAGTGAGGAATGACGGCCCGTTCAGCCGCTGTCCCCATTATGTGAGATTGTCGTATAGCGGCAAGCGCGATATGTCCACGGGGATTGAGAATAGGGGATTCCTTGGAATGTCGCTTCATGGCGGTGAAGAGTATCGGTTTACGGTATGGGCGAGAGTTCCCGGAGATTCTCAGGCGCAATTGAACGTTGGTTTGCGTGACCTTGATTCGCAGGAAGAAAGTTTTACTGTATGTGACACCAATATTAACGTATGCGGTAGCGAGTGGCGCAAATATGCCGTCGTGCTTACCCCGCCACACACAATCAAGAAAGCATCTCTTACGGTGTTTCTGAAGGGTAACACTCCGGTGGATGTTGAACATGTCAGCCTGTTTCCCGTAAATACTTGGCGTGGGCATGAAAACGGGTTGCGTAAAGACCTTGCACAGCTTGTTGCAGATTTAAGGCCTGGCGTGATGCGTTTCCCTGGCGGTTGTATCGTTGAAGGAGCGACTCTAAACACAAGATACAACTGGAAAAACAGTATCGGGCCGGTTGAAAACCGTCCGTTGAATGAAACACGCTGGAACTATGGCAAGGAACGCACGCATTTTGACTATTACCAGTCATACGGTCTCGGTTTCTTTGAATTTTTCCAGTTTTGTGAAGAAATCGGTGCCGAGCCGCTTCCTGTGCTTAGTTGTGGTATGGCTTGCCAGTTTAATAACGATATTACCACGAAAGGTTCATGGATAGCGCAAGGCGATAGCTTAAACGAGTTCATACAGGACGCCATTGACCTCATCGAGTTTTGTAACGGTGACCCGGAGAAAAATGAATGGGCAAAAATAAGAGCCGAGATGGGACATCCTGAACCTTTCAACCTCAAATACCTTGCCATCGGTAATGAACAGTGGGGAGAATGGTATGCGCCAATGCTCAAAGCCTTTATGAAGCCTATCCGTAAGCTCTATCCACAAATCAAGATTATAGGTTCGTCTGGTCCCTGGCCTGACGGGAAAGAATACGATTACCTTTGGCCGGAAATGCGTAAGGCCGGTGTCGATTTTGTCGATGAGCATTTCTACAAGGACGAAGACTTCTTTCTCTCCGGAGCCAGTCGCTATGATAATTTCCCGCGAAAGGGTCCCAAAGTATATGCGGGTGAATATGCCTGCCATGGAAAAGGAAAGAAATGGAACCGTTTTTATTCTGCGATTTGTGAAGCCGCATTTATGACCGGTCTTGAAAGAAATGCAGATGTCGTGAAAATGGCAACTTATGCGCCTCTCTTTGCCCATATCAATGGCTGGCAATGGCGGCCCGACATGATATGGTTTGATAACCTGCGGTCGGTACGCACATCATCCTATTATGTGCAGCAACTGTTTTCCGCCAATCGTGGAACGCATGTATTACCCATTTCTGTTTCAGGGAACACGGATAAAATATATGCAAGCGCTGTTGCGGATAAGGACGACAAAAATGCGGTAATTGTGAAAGTTGTGAATACAGGTGAAAAAGATATTCCTGTCTCAATTAACCTAAAAGGCATGAATTGTGAAAGTTCTATGCTTACCACTGTATTATCTGCTTCTGAGAGCCAACCTTTGGGAAATGTTAATTATGGCAGTGACAAGGTTCATAGTATTCTTGATTGCGATAACTCACTCGATAATCCGGAGCGAATCATTCCACACACCGCTGAATCGAAAGTAATGTGTCCACATATTACAGTAAAAGTAGCCGCTTGTTCGGTCTCAATTTTCAGAATCAAGGCCATAAAATGATTTTATATGCTTTTTCTATACATGAACCATAGTAATAATGCTAAAAGAGGTCTTTTTCACTGGATAAAAAAGCTGTATATGATTGATACACAGTTCTGAACGTATAAAATACCTTGAAAATCAATAAATTAATGAGGGAATGGCTTTAATCCTTCTCTCCGCTCAAAATTGAGAAAGTCCTTAAGATTGGAGCTTAAGGACTTTTTCTTTATCCGGTATTTTCCCTTTTATTCCAGGTAAGGAAAATGTGTCCGCCCATTCTGGAAATATGTATTTTTGTCTTGTACATTAATTCAGAAAGTGCGGACACGGTACATAGCAACTAAGCGTTCAACAAGTCATGTCGTTGCGGAGTATGACCTATTAGGTTATTCCCAACGAGGGTCGCCGGCGTCAACATCGCTCTTCAACAGTGTGAAATCGCCGTTTTCCGGGTCGGTGAATAGTGAAGAGGCGTCATATTCGAGCTGGACAGTCGGCGTAAAGACGGCCGAACTGAGCGCAAAGTCGTTGGTGAAGTAGACTTCGGATATGGTCGGGTCGGTGTCGTTTCTTATTCCGCGGCATTTCGATTCGTCTTGGCATGCCGAGAATATACAGCCCGAAATTGTGAACGTTATGCTAGAGCAGTCTTGTGCGTCAATGATGTACTTGTCGCTGCCGGGGCCGTTGTAGAACGTGCAGTTACTTATTTCCACCGAGCCGGTATTGCTTTTGCGGATGTCCATGAACGAGTGTGAGAACGTGTCGAACGTTGAGTTGCTAATCTTTACTCCTCCTACGGTGTAGGCAGCGTTGTTCCAGTACATTATGGCATAGCCTGCGCCGGTTGACATATCGGTGGCGATGCAGTTGTCAATCTTGATTGAGTCGATGGTTATTGCTGCTTCGTCTTTCAGGCGGATGAGGCTGCGCACGAAGTTGCTGAACTTGCAGTCTGTGAACGACAGGTCGCTGCCAACCGTTGCTGCGTCGCCTTCGTTAATCAGATATTGCGCACCGTTGTCGACTATTGATACGTTCTCAAACCGTATGTAGTTGTGCGAACCGGCTATGTCTACACTCTGGTTGATGTTGAGGGTTGGCGTGCTGCCTCCTGCCAGGCCGAAGAACGTCACCGACATACCGTCGGGTATCGATACTTCCGCGTCGTCCCCCGTTTCCGGGTCGGTAGCGTAGAGAGACACGGTAGTGCCAGGGTTGAGGCCTATTGTTACGGCATAGTTTTGCGGGTCAGTGCCGCTTTGTGCCAACGCAAGTGCCGAAATCTCGTCTATGAGGTCTTGGTCAATGCGTGTAATGCTGCTGTCGAGAGTGTAAAGATAGGCGTCAGACGGCGGAGAAGCCATCGTCGAAACGTTCAGTGTGCCGCGTTTCGATTCGTTGTAGTACAGGATGAACGTGTACGTAGTCGAACTTTTCAATCCTTCTACCGTGCATTCACCGGTCGAAATCATCTCGTCCGTCATTTTGATTCTTGTCGTGTCGCCGCCTTGCACTTGCGCGATGTGTGTCAAGTTGTCGGTCACTGTCCATGACAGGCGTATCCATGTGTCGCCGCGGTCTTCGTCTGTGGGTGTGTTGAACAGTTGTTCGGCATCTGTCCTGAACGAATTTCCGTTGTCGTAGTATACCCATTTCGATTCGCTTTTTTGCGACGACATTGATTTTATTCTAAGATGGTATGGAGTGTCGCCGATAAGTCCGCTTATCGTGTCGGGCGACGATGTTATGCTTTTGTCTTCGCCGTAAACTATCGAGCCGCTTGACTCTCCAAGGGCGATGTCGTCGGTAAGCGAGTCCGTGCAGACCTCGATTATGTAATATTCGGCGTCTGACACTTTAGTGAATGTCACTTCGGCGTAAGTATCGCCTGGCGATACTGTAAGGTCGTCGTTAGATACTCCGAACAGCCTGTCGTACGAACTGTCCACGTCCCAGTCGTTCTTGTCCGTACACGATGCCGCCGAAAAGCCGATGGCTATCGCTATTGCGAATCCGTATATGGTCTTTAATGTGTTCATCTTTTTCGTTACTTAATGTTTAGTTTTGTTAATTAGTATAGCCGTAAGAGTTCTGCAACGTTCCGTTTGAGGCTGAAATTGTAGTCGATCCTATCGGCATCAGGTAACGGTTTACAACCGAAGGCTCTGTACCTGATATCCCGAGCGACTCTATGTTGCTGCCTACGAGGCCGCTGCTTATTGACGGTAGGTTGGTGTACACCTGTGTATCGTTGGTGTCTGTTATGTCGCTGCTACCATAGGAACTTTCCGAGCCGTCATAGTCGCTTGCCGTAATGTCTGCCGGATCGGTGTACCATGTTATGCTTGACATGTCAATCTGTGTTTTGGCAGCGTCTGAATAATTGAAATAAACAGTCTCCTTGAATGTTCCGTCTTGCAGGTATTGAAGGTACAGCTCTTTTGATTCCTTTATCTTTGGTACAAGCAAGTTCCATCGTATCAAGTCCCATTTACGCATGCCTTCGCCAGCCAGTTCCCATGCGTTTTCCTGTACAATCGCGTCGAAAAACGATTCTTTGTCAGATGGTATATTGTTTATGTATGCCTGTGCTTCAGTTAGGTCAGCCGAGTCGAACGCCCGGTTGTGCACCTGCGCCAGCGCTTCACGTGCCGTTATTCCGGCATCGCCGTCGTAACGGACGTCAGGGCTGCCAGCCAATTCGTTCATCACTTCGGCATAATAGAGCAGAACCTGCGAATAACGCAGTTTCACGGGGTTGATACCATATCCTTGTTTTGCTGTTGCCACGAGGTTCTGTGACTTCCATGTGTCGCTCATCATTCGCGGATCCCATTTGCCTACGTAGATGGCGAATGGCGTGTTGCCGAGCATTTCTTCGACTGTCTGTGAGCCGCTTTGCACTATTTGTATGGGTGAACAGGTTATGTCGCGGCGCGTGTCGGCAGGATCTTAAGAATAAAAGAGCATCGCCGTTACTTTCATAACGCCTGATGAGTTACTGTAACCGTAAAGGGTGTTTGTGCCGTTCATGCGCACACCCACGGTGTATCCAAGTTCGCCGGAATCACCCAAGCCCATTGGAATCTCAAAAATATTCTCATGGTAACTTTGGTCTAACGTCAATTGGTTCAGCAAGTACCACTCGTCGTAGAACGAAGGGTTCAACTGATGGACTCCGTTGGAGATAATTGCCGAGAGGTGTTCAAGTGCCTTTTCGTACAAAGACTTGCGCGTGTCAGCATCAGGTCGTTGCGTCGGATATACGGGGTCGCTGTAGTCGGTTGCTGTTTCGTAACCGCTTTTGGCTTCTTCGCGTATCGCCCAGCCGGCACGTGTCAGCGCGATTTGTGCTAACAGTCCGTGGGCATAGCCTTTAGTTACGCGCTCTGTTGTGTAGCCTGATACATCGTCGGCCCACGGCAGGTAGTTTATTGCTTCTTCGAGGTCAATCATCAGCGTGTCCATTATTGCGTCACGGTCGGTTTTTCCCGTGTAAGCGTTGCTCAGGTCAGAGCGAGATGATTCCAATTTAAGCGGTATGTCGCCGAAATAACGCAGCAGGTCGAAGTATATCATGGCACGGATGGTAAGCGACTCGCCAAGATAGCGCTTCATAGTGGTAGAGTCGCTGGTGCTGAGTAGGCTGCTGCCGCGTATTCCCTCGATGTTAAGGTTTGCGTCTTCGATGATGGCATACATGTCGTCCCATGAGTTGCTGAAGTTAGAAAAAGCGGGTGATGCGTTGTAGTTGCCAACGCCACGGTAATGGGTTGAGTTTGTCGCGTTGCTTCCGAGCCCGTCCACCAGCTCCACGTCACTGTTCAGTCCCCACTTGATTGTTATATCCTGATCGTATGTCCTGTCGCCGTCCACCATGCCAGCGTACAGCTTGTTGATTCGCAGGCTGGTGTAGTAGGTTGAGTTCCATACGGTTTCGTCGGTCATCTCCGACGGCGATGTCTGGTCGAGAAATTCGTCAGTGCACGATGTTGTAGCGACAATTCCTACGACTATCATTATTCTTGAAAATATCTTTTTCATTTTATTTTGTTTTTTAGAAGTTATAGTAGTAAAGAAGTTAGGGAAATTAAAGCCATTGCACTTGCCATTTAAGGTGAGCATTGGCTTTTTCACTTTTAATTCTTCACGCTTCACTTTTTAGAATGTTACGTTTATGCCTGCCACGAACGAACGGCTTTTCGGGTATGCGGCATAGTCGACACCTGGCGTCATCGGGTTGTTCTTGCTGCTGGTGTCTACTTCCGGGTCATAGCCGTCATAACCTGTAATGCACAGCAGGTTGTAACCTGTGAAATACAGCCTGATTTTCTCCATGTGGATAGCTTTTGTCCATTTCTTTGGCAGTGTGTAGCCTACGGTTACATTCTGTAGTCGCAGGAATGATGCATCTTCAACGGCGTAATCAAGAATATACATTGTTGTCATTGAGGCTGGGTTCCACATCGTCTTGCCTTGGTTTATCTCGTTGAGACGTGCCATCAACGCTTCGGCGCCACCATAGGCGGCAACCGTTGACGATGACGGCCGGCCGAGGTTCAGTCCTGTTTCTGGATCAATCCAAGTGTAACGGTTGTTGAGGTTGAAATCGGCTACAAGGTTGTAGTTCTTGCTTGACCCGGAGTAGAACAAGTTTGCGAGTTTCGTGCCGTTGAGAATCTGGTTTCCCAATGAGTAATTGAAGAAAATGTTGAAGTCAAAGTTACCCCAACGGCCGTCGAGGCCGAATCCTCCCGTGGTAGGAGCTACCGTGTTGCCAAGGCGTTGCTTTACGGGGTCGCCGTTTTCGTCGACCTCCACTTTTGCCATTCCCGGGTAGAGCGTACCTCCAAATAGGGTATAACTGTTGTCGGCGGCGTGCCCGTCAACAAGTTTCCATGTCGTTCCGTCGAGCACGAGGTCGCCGGTTCCGGTCGTTGGGTCGTAAACGGTATAGTAGCCGTTGGTCTTGTAGCCCCAGATTTCGCCGAGACTACCTCCCGGTTCTACGCGGAAGTCCTCGTATGTTGCTATAGTCGAGCCTGCGAAACTACTGCTTTGCCATGGATTGTCCATCGAGAGTTCCTCTATTTTGTTCTTGTTATATGCAATGTTGAAATTGAAGTTCAGGCCGAAGTTCTTTTTGTCAACCAGTACTGCGTTGACAGCGAACTCGACACCTTTGTTCGATGTCTTTCCGAAATTCTGGTATTGGTAGTTATATCCGGTACTGCTCGGAACGACACTGCGCATCAGAAGGTCGTCGGTTGTATTCCAATAAAAGTCCAACGTACCGCTTATCCGGTTGTTCCAGAATCCGTAGTCAATTCCGATGTTGCGTGTTGTGGTCGTTTCCCACTTCAGGTCTGGATTGTAAAGGTAAGTCCCTTTATTAAGGGCCGACGTGCGGTCTTCCCCGAAATACGGTACGTGCTCGTCGTTTTCACTCATCGAGTAGGTGCGTGTTATGAGTCCGCTGTTTATTCTGTTGTTTCCCGCCATACCGAAGCTTAGGCGCAGTTTCAGGTTGGAGAGCCATTTTTGTGCGCTCTTCATGAAGTTTTCTTCGGAGATACGCCACGCCAAAGCCAGTGACGGAAACACACCCCAACGGTTGCCGTCGCCGAATTTGCTCGAACCGTCGGCACGCAGCGTGAACGTGGCAAGGTATTTGTCGGCCATGGTATAGTTGATACGTCCGAAGTAAGACATGATGTTCTCTTCTTCGGCTATGTCGCTTTCGTTGGGCAGGGCGGTGCCGGCTGCCATGTTTGCGAGGACCTCGCTGATTGTCATTGATGACGGGAACGATATTGAGGTGCTTGTGTTTGTGGTTTCCTGAGAACTGCTCCATTCCTGTCCGATGAGGATGTTGATATGGTCACGTCCGCCGAACAGTTTGTTGTTGTCATACGTTATGGTGTTAGAGTTACTCCAGCTTTTCGTGTTTTCGCGTGTCAGTACGGCTTGTGGCTGACCGTTTCCGCCTAACTTCGAGTTTACCGTAGCGTTGCTGCCCCATACCTGGTCGGTTTCGTATCTTTTCCATGTATAGCCGAATTCCGAGCGGAATGTCCATCCCTTAAACGGTTTCCAGTTCAGGCCCACGTTGTAGCTTTGCTGCAAGCGGTCCTGGTATTTGTACGTGTCGGTTATACGTTCCGTTGGAGTACGTTGTTGCGAGGTGCTGTTCTCGGCGTCCTCGTCGCTGTCGGTAAGCGGTTCCACAGGGCGGTATCTTACCGTTTGCGCCACGATTGAGTTGGCTGCGCTGCTTTCGTTGGTGTCAGCTCCGCCGCTAAGTCCGTCGAGCTTGGTGTACGCAAGGCGCCCCGTGAAGTCAATGGTGAGCCACTTGTTTAATTTCGCGTTCAGCTTTGCGTTGACGTTGTTCTTTGAGTATCCCGAGCCAACCATGATACTTTCTTCGTCGGTGTGCGAATAGCCGATGTTGTATTTCAAGTCTTTTGACCCTCCGCTTACGTTCACGTTGTACATGTTCTGCTGTCCGGTGCGTCCGAACATCTGGTCTTGCCAGTCATTGCCTTCCACCGATTTCCAGATTTCAAGGTCGTCGTAGTTGCCGTAGTCAGAGGTTGTCGATGACGTGCCGGCCGTTCCCAACTCATATTGGTAGTACGCATAATTGTACGGGTCCATGACGTCGATGAGTTTCGTTACCTTTTTCCATCCGTGAGATGCGTTGAAGTTTACTTGTGGCTTGCCTTCGTGGCCGCTCTTTGTCGTGACGATAATGACGCCGTTGGCTCCGCGTGCGCCGTATATTGCGGTTGATGATGCGTCTTTAAGCACGTCGATACTCTCGATTTCCGACGGCGAAATGTCGCTGATACTCTCAACTGGGAATCCGTCGACGATGTACAACGGCGAGTTGTCCTGCGACAGCGAGCCTCCTCCACGCACGCGTATCTTCACGTCGGCGTCGGGCGAGCCCTCGGTCGTCGTGATGTTTACGCCGGCCATTTTGCCGGTCAGCGCCTCGCTGACGTTTGCCACAGGCGTGTTGCCTATCTGCTCGGCGTTGACGGAAGTTACCGCACCGGTGAGGTCGCGTTTGCGTACCGAGCCGTAGCCTATCACCACAAGGTCGTCAAGAGCCGTGGCCTCGTCTTCGAGCGTCACGGCTACGGTGGTTTTGCCTTTTGTGCTGACGGTGGTTGTTTTCATTCCAATGTACGAGATTTGCAATGGATTGTCGCCTGTCAACTTGATTGTGAAGTTACCGTCAAGGTCGGTCACGGCGACGTTTTTCGTGCCTTGCTCCTGGACTGTGGCTCCGATGACAGGTTCGCCTCCCGAGTCTTTCACCGTACCCTTGACTGTCTGCGCCGAGAGGTTGCCAGCTAAGAGCACTGACAGTGCCAACAGCGCAAGTCTGAAAATTTTTGAATTGCCAAATATAATATTATAAATTTAAATAAAGGGTTGAATAAATCTGTATTAGTCAGGACGTCGTTGTTATGTTGTCCGTGCGTTTGCCGTGCAGCATAACGCTTTGCCTTACGATGGCTTTTCGGTAAAATTAGTTTTTAATAATTTTGCTTCGATTGCTGCAAAAATATCAAAAAGGTGTAGTTGCGGCAAGATAATTGTTCGCATTCTAAATCCCTGCTATACACATAGTTACATTTAACGGACGGATGTCTGGTTTGGCTTGTGCGGCGGTTGGCAGTATGTAAAAAGTGTTTATCATGTCTGTTAAAATCGTGTTATGTGCCATGTTGGTCTATGTAAACACGCTGTTGTCACTCGGAGCGCGGATTCCGGTCCTGTGCGGGGGCTTCGCCGGCAATGTTAACAACAGTTGCATGGCATGGCCGAAAGGTGCTTTGTTTTAAGGTTTTACAACGGTTTGCGTGTTATTTCCAGGCATTCCATTGAGGAGTACTGCTTGTTTTAAAATACAAAAGGCGGCAAAACGCCGTCCGAAAGACGGTATATTGGCTTGTAAAAGGCGGTCTTTTGCAGGCTAAAAGGCCGCCTTTTGTAAGTTGTGCCATTTGGTTATGCCATACGGGTGGCGTTCAATGCCTTTTCGTCATGTAGCCACGCTTCTTCCGACTGACATTTTTGTCAGCAATAATGTGACATTTCTGTCAGTTTGACTTTTGGCACGCTTTTCGCTATAATGTTGTCGAAAGCGCTTCGATGCGCACATGTTAATATATTAAGGTAAACAACATTAAAATTATAAGAATTATGAACATCAGACCATTGGCAGACAGAGTGCTGGTTCTTCCCGCTCCTGCAGAAGAGAAAGTCGGCGGTATCATCATTCCGGATACGGCAAAAGAAAAACCACTTCACGGCAAAATCGTTGCTACAGGTAATGGCACCAAGGATGAAGAGATGGCGCTCAAGGTTGGCGACGAGGTGCTTTATGGCAAATATTCAGGTACAGAACTTGAGTTTGAGGGCGAGAAGTATCTCATGATGCGTCAAAGCGACGTTCTCGCAGTTATCGAAAAATAAAAAGTAAAATAGTAAATAAGGTAAAACAAATATGTGAGGGTGAGAACGTGAGCAGATATGCGGCAAGGCATTACCGCTTATACCTTAACTACTTACTCTTTACATCCGAAAAAATAAATCATCATGGCAAAGGAAATAAAATATAATGTTGACGCCCGCGACCTGCTTAAGAAGGGCGTTGACCAGTTGGCAAACGCAGTAAAGGTTACACTCGGCCCGAAAGGTCGTAACGTCATTATAGAAAAGAAATTCGGTGCGCCCCAGATAACAAAGGACGGTGTTACTGTAGCAAAGGAAATCGAACTTGCAGACCACTTCGAGAATACTGGTGCGCAGCTTGTAAAGAGCGTAGCAAGCAAGACAGGTGACGATGCCGGCGACGGAACCACGACCGCTACTATCCTTGCGCAGAGCATAGTAAACGTTGGACTGAAAAACGTTACCGCAGGCGCTAACCCGATGGACCTGAAGCGTGGTATTGACAAGGCCGTTGCAGCCGTTGTTGAATACATCAAGAACAACGCCGAGAAGGTTGACGATAACTATGACAAGATAGAGCAGGTAGCTACTGTCAGCGCTAACAACGACCCCGAAATCGGTAAGCTCATTGCCGACGCAATGCGTAAGGTTAGCAAGGACGGAGTTATCACGATAGAGGAGAGCAAAAGCCGCGACACGCATATCAACGTTGTTGAAGGTATGCAGTTCGACCGTGGTTACCTGAGCGGATACTTCGTAACCGACGCAGACAAGATGGAGTGCGTAATGGAGAATCCTTATATCCTCATCTATGACAAGAAGATAAGCTCAATCAAGGACTTCCTTCCCATTCTGCAGCCTGCTGCCGAGAGCGGACGCCCGCTGTTGGTAATCGCTGAGGATGTTGATTCTGAAGCTCTTACAACACTTGTTGTAAACCGTCTGCGTGGCGGCTTGAAGATTTGCGCGGTCAAGGCTCCTGGCTTTGGCGACCGTCGTAAGGCTATGCTCGAGGATATAGCAATCCTGACCGGTGGCGTAGTGATAAGCGAAGAGAAGGGTCTTAAACTGGAGCAGGCTACTCTTGAAATGCTCGGAACTTGTGATAAGGTAACCGTAACCAAGGATAATACGACGATTGTAAACGGTGCTGGTGACAAGCAGTGCATCGCTGACCGTGTAGCCCAGATAAAGAACGAGATATCCAACACCACAAGCTCTTACGACAAGGAGAAGTTGCAGGAGCGTCTGGCTAAGATTTCAGGCGGCGTGGCAGTTCTCTATGTAGGTGCCAACAGCGAGGTTGAGATGAAGGAGAAGAAAGACCGTGTAGACGATGCTCTCTGCGCTACCCGAGCAGCTATCGAGGAAGGCGTAGTAGTAGGCGGCGGCACAACATACATCCGCGCTCTTGACACTCTGACAGGACTGAAAGGCGACAATGCCGATGAGCAGACAGGTATCAACATCGTAGTACGCGCTATCGAGGAGCCGTTGCGCCAGATTGTCGCTAACGCAGGAGGCGAGGGCGCAGTCGTAGTGCAGAAGGTTCGCGAGGGTGAAGGCGATTTCGGATACAACGCACGCACCGACGAGTACGAGGATTTGCGTAAGGCCGGAGTAATCGATCCAGCAAAGGTAGCCCGTGTTGCTCTTGAGAACGCCGCTTCAATTGCCGGCATGTTCCTGACAACTGAGTGCCTTATTGTAGATAAGCCAGAGGAAAAACCTGCAATGCCGATGGCAAATCCAGGTATGGGTGGAATGATGTAATTTGATAACTACAGATAACAAAAAGAGGGGGCATCCGTAAGGGCGCCCCTTTTTTAGCGTTTTTTGATGTATAAAATACAATTTTTTATGGCAAAAACTTGCACGGCACTTATAAAGTGCGTACCTTTGCCAATGATAAAAGATACATGATGGAGATAGATTCTAAAGTAGATATTTTTTTGATTTGTTTTAGTAGATTAGTTTTTAAGTAGTTTGTTTTTTGAAAATCGCTTGTCGTGACGACATGCGATTTTTTTGTATGTATGCATAAGTAAAAAACAAAGACTTTATTTCGTAGTGTATTTATTTTTGATTACCTTTGTCGCCAATAACTAACTTGTTTTTATGCTATCGGCGTTAAGTAACGCCCGTTATTTATGGATGTCAATGATTTTAAGATAAAGAAGGGCCAGTGGCTTTTGTATATTGTGGTGTCGGCTGGCCTGCTTTACATTACGGAGTCATGGCTTATGGCTCTGGGTATAATGCTTTTGCTGATACTTATTGACCGCATGATAGCTGAGTATGAGCGTAAAAAGCGTGGTGAAGACAATAATCTGTTTTGACGTATGCAGAAGCTTTTTGACTTATACCGCTCGTGGTGCGGAGCTGACCCAATGGGAGTTGAACCCGTAGCAGCCGCGGGAAGTAACCGTAAATACTATCGCTTAACGGCAGAGGACGGCAGTTCTGTGATAGGTGTAATCGGTACAAGCCGTGACGAAGACCATGCGTTCATATATCTTTCGGGGCATTTCCGCAAGCGGCAGTTGCCCGTACCGCGCATATTTGCCGTGGCCGATGATGAGTTGAGATATCTTCAAGAAGATCTTGGCAGGGTTTCGCTTTTCGGAGCCATAAGCGGAGGGCGCGATGCAGGTGGACGATACAACAGAAAGGAGCGGCAGTTGCTTATAAATACAATACGCGAACTGCCGGACATCCAGATTCGCGGAGCGCGCGGTTTGGATTGGTCAAACTGTTATCCGCAGCCTGAATTCAACGAGGACAGTGTGCTTTTTGACCTCAATTATTTCAAGTATTGTTTTCTGAAACCGACTGAACTTGATTTCCACGAATTGAAGTTAGAGGCTAATTTCCGCCTTTTTGCCAAAGACCTTGTGGCTGAAAAGGCGGACAGTTTCATGTATCGTGACTTTCAGGCACGCAACGTTATGCTCGACGCAGCCGGACATCCGTATTTCATTGATTATCAAGGTGGACGTAAGGGACCTTATTATTATGACCTGGCCTCTTTCTTGTGGCAGGCATCGGCAAAGTATCCGTATAAATTGCGGCGTGAACTTGTATATGAGTATTATAACTCATTGAAAAACTATACGGAGGTTCCATCCGTCCGCCATTTCGTAGAGCGGCTTAGTCTTTTTGTACTGTTCCGTACGCTTCAAGTGCTCGGAGCATACGGTTTTCGTGGGTATTTTGAGCGGAAGAAGCATTTTCTTGACAGCATACCGGCGGCAATGCAGAATTTGCGTGAGCTGTTGAAACTTAATGTTTTCACGTATCCTTATCTACTTGATGTCTTGAAACGGCTTACGGAGTTGCCTCAGTTCGCTAACATAGAAGAGCCTGCCCTGACACGTGCTGACGGTTTTAAGGTGTCGGATAGCAATGTTTATTCGGCTCATCCTTCCGACGGCCCAGCGACATTCTCAAAATATGACAACAAAGGGCCGCTTGTTGTAAAGGTGTTCAGTTTCTCTTTTCATAAAGGAATACCGGAAGACGAGAGCGGTAACGGTGGCGGTTATGTGTTTGACTGCCGTGGAACGCACAATCCTGGGCGTTATGAGCCGTATAAAAAGCTGACCGGACTCGACGAACCGGTAATCCGTTTCCTTGAAGACGACGGAGAGATACTGACATTCCTTGAAAGTGTCTACAAATTGGCCGACGTCCATGTGCGCCGATACATCCAGCGAGGCTTCACGAGCCTGATGTTCAGTTTCGGATGTACAGGTGGCCAGCACCGCAGCGTATATGCGGCACAGCATTTGGCGGAGCACATTAACGACAAGTTCGGTGTTGAGGTTAGGGTTGTACATCGTGAGCAGAATATAAATAAGATATTGGAAGCAAAACGTACGGAAGTAAAATGATGCAAGCAATGATTTTCGCCGCGGGTCTCGGCACAAGACTGAAACCTATAACTGATACCATGCCTAAGGCTCTTGTCAGGGTAGGGGGAGTGCCTCTTATCGAGCATGTTATTGGGAGGCTCAGGTCATCCGGAACGGACAGGATTGTCGTAAACGTTCATCATTTTGCGTCACAGGTAACGGATTTCTTGCGTAGTAATGATAATTTCGGTATTGACATCCGCATAAGCGACGAGTCGGCAATGCTGCTTGACACCGGTGGCGGAATAAAGAAAGCGGCTCCGTTATTTTGCGGCGACCGCCCGATTCTCATACACAATGTCGACATTCTTTGTAACGTTGACCTTGCGTGGTTGTATTCCATGCATGCCGATAATGACGCGACATTGCTCGTTAGCGAGCGCAAGACCAAGCGTTATCTGTTGTTCGATGACGATATGAGGCTGGTTGGTTGGACTAATATAGAGACAGGTGAGGTAAAGACTCCGTATCCTTATATTGATGTAAAGTCATGCCGTATGTTTGCGTTTTCGGGCATACACGTGTTCTCGCCACGTTTGTTTCCGTTTATGGATAACTTTCCGGATAAGTTTGGCATAATGGATTTTTACCTCAAAGTGTGCGCTGAAGCCAATGTACGCGGTGTGGTGAAGCCGGACTTGCGTTTGCTTGATGTCGGAAAACTTGATACGTTGTCAGAGGCAGAACAGTTTGTTGCCGCCAACGTTCTTTGAGCAAGTTATGTCTCGGTGCAGATTTCCTTATACTGACAAGTAGCCCTGCCACCTATTATTTATTTTGCAAAAGGCGGCCTTTCTGTTACTGAAAGGCCGCCTTTTGCGTTGCAATTTACGGCTTTTTGCAACGTTATTTGCCGTATTTTGTATTATTGATTAAATCTGTGCGTTCTTGAATTGTGTGTTTCCGTACGTACTATGGCGTGTTTTCGTTCAATAAACCAACTCATTATGTCGAAACATAAAAAAAATATTGTACCTTTGCAAAAGAATTTCTGAAGGTACAAGAAATATGGACAAGCGGACGGATGGCAAGGCACATCTTTTTGTCAACTTGTATCTCGTCACTTGTCAACTGTAAAAAAGCTTTTGTATTCGACTCTTTAACGGGCGAAGCAAACGGTAACTTCTTAAACTCCTAATAAATAGATACAATGCAGAAAATCATCATTCTCGATTTCGGATCGCAGACAACGCAGCTCATCGGCCGTCGTGTGCGCGAGCTCGACACGTTTTGCGAAATCCTGCCTTACAACAAGTTTCCGCAGGACACGACGGGCGTTATCGGCGTAATCCTTAGCGGTTCGCCTTATTCCGTGCACGACCCGGAGGCGTTCAAGGTTGACTTGAGCCAGTTTGTAGGCAAGTTCCCCGTGCTCGGAATATGCTACGGAGCGCAGTTCATTGCCTCGCAGGGAGGCGGAAAGGTTGAAAAGACCAATACGCGCGAGTATGGGCGGGCACACCTTACGTCGTTTGATGCGCAGAATCCTTTGTTCCGTGGCTTCAAGGAGAACTCTCAAGTGTGGATGAGCCACGGCGATACTATTACGGCGATACCGGCCGACTGCCACGTTATAGCCTCCACGGCTGACGTTAAGTTTGCTGCATACGCCAGCGACAGCAAGCCATTGTGGGCGGTGCAGTTCCATCCCGAAGTGTTCCATACTGAACAGGGTAAGCAGTTATTGCAGAATTTTGTCGTGGATATATGCGGCAGCAAGCAGGAGTGGAGTGCTGCATCATTCGTAGAAACGACGGTCAAGGAACTGAAGGAGCAGCTCGGCAACGACCGTGTAATCCTCGGACTTAGCGGCGGTGTTGACTCTTCTGTATGCGCTACTCTGCTTAACCGAGCAATCGGCAGCAATCTGACATGTATCTTCGTTGACCATGGAATGCTTCGCAAGAACGAGTTTCAGAAAGTCATGGATGCATATAAGGGGCTTGGCCTGAACGTGATCGGCGTTGACGCGAGTGACAAGTTCTTCAAGGATCTTGAAGGAGTGACAGATCCAGAGCAGAAACGTAAAATCATCGGACGTGACTTTGTTGAAGTGTTTAATGCCGAGGCAAAGAAGATAACAGACGCCAAATGGCTTGCTCAGGGAACCATTTATCCCGACCGTATAGAGAGCCTGAGCATTACAGGTATGACAATCAAGAGTCACCACAACGTAGGCGGACTGCCGAAAGAGATGAAGTTGCAGCTTTGTGAGCCGTTGCAGTGGCTGTTCAAGGATGAGGTGCGCCGTGTTGGTTACGAGCTGAAAATGCCTGAACGACTTATCAAGCGCCATCCCTTCCCAGGACCAGGACTGGCCGTGCGCATACTTGGCGACATAACGCGTGAGAAAGTCCGTATCCTGCAAGACGCCGACGACATCTACATCGAGAACATGCATAACTACGTTTGCGAGGATGGAGAGTCGCTTTACGACAAGGTATGGCAGGCCGGCACCGTTCTTCTCTCGACAATACGCAGTGTCGGGGTTATGGGCGATGAGCGTACTTACGAACATCCCGTAGCCTTGCGTGCGGTAACCAGCATGGACGCCATGACGGCCGACTGGGCTCACCTGCCTTATGACTTTATGGCAAAAGTGTCTAACGAAATAATCAATAAGGTGAAAGGCGTAAACCGCGTATGCTATGATATTTCGTCAAAACCGCCTTCGACAATAGAGTGGGAATAGTTGTTTGACGTAATCATATAGGGAATACCAGTAAAAAATTACCGTTACGGTCTTGTCAATGCATATTGTTCATGGCAGCCGTGACGGTTTTTTTGAGCTTGTTATACTGCATTGTTTTTATTGTCTGTAAGGGTTTTCACACTGATGAAAATCCGTATTTTGCCCAATACCGTAATCAACAGGCTGGCGGACAGGTCTGCAGGCGGTATGTCTTTCAGGTTAAATAAACATGTATTGTTGGTAAAATGCGGTAACTCATTATGTCATTTTTTTTATTCTTGATGTGATGGCCGTTTTTGATTTGAACAGATTTTAATCGTTTGGTTAATAATCTGTAACCATTGCTTGTTATATAGCTTTCATTTTATAGTAAGCTTTGTCTTATTACTGTTTTTTCATAACTTTGTGGCGTTTTAATAAAGTTATGTTTCGTAGAACGCCTGGAGTATTATCTTTTGCATTATTGACCAGCTCAGTCAACACAGCCATTGGTTATGCACAGCAGTATTCAGCTGTTGTATACGACATGGAGACGCGTCGTCATGTGCCAGGAGTTACCGTCTATATCAATCCTAAAGGCACTACAGTAACTGACCGTTACGGACGTTTTACCGTCAGTGGACAGTGTAGTGGCGTAACCTTGTCACATGGAACATATGAAAGTTTACGGCTTGACAATGATGAAATAAAGGATACAATATGGCTTATGCCTAAGACCAGGCGACTGGACGAGGTGGTAGTAACGGCCCGGGGACTTCGTCCGGGTTTTGATATTAAGGCAGAATGCCGTAAGATGGGAGTGGCAGGCCCTAAAGCAAGTTCAGGAATTCAGTTCGACTTTTTCTCCATTTTCAACAGAAAGGAGCGTAAGCATGCCGAGCGCCGTAAAAAGATAAAGGAAATGTTAGATAAATATTGAATTTCGTCTGTCATCCTTCAGTTTGGTACGCAATTTATTGATTATCAGTCTGTTATGGAATGAAAGATTGTGCAGAATAATCTTTCATCTGGTTGTCGTATATGTTGCGTTGACAGATGTAAGTAGCATCTGTCAGTATATAAGGCGCTCATTGTCAGGACTTTACGCCTAAAATGAAAGACTGAAAGATAAAATGCGAATCTTTTTTTATTGCTATTGATTGAATGTGAACACATTTATTGAATTATAAAAGGCCACCTTTCATAATGTAAAAGGTGGCCTTTTATAATTTAATAAGCCGTATTTTAATGCTAGAAGACGGTTTATTACGATGCAATGTATTACAGTTTCTCGATTTCCTCCGGTGGAATACTTGTACACTTGGATATTACATCTACCGATATACCCATGGCCTTCATGCTTCGTGCAATGTCAATGGCTTTTTGGGTTCGTCCTTCTGCAATACCTTCCGCACGTCCTTCCGCACGTCCTTCCGCACGTCCTTCCGCGCGTCCTTCCGCTAATCCGTCAGCATGACCCTCATCCCATCCGGTCTTGATTACACTGCGTTGGTAACGCAGGGCCTCCATGTCACGGTAATAGGCATGCTTCTCGCGTTCTGGAAGCGAGTCTATGCGCAAGCGTTCACGTGCCTCGGGAAGGCCCTTGGCTGTTGCCGTAGCGTCTATCTCGCCGGTCTTGAGGAACTTTACCCACTCGTCAAGAGGAGTCTTGGCCACTTTGTCGAAGTCGTTTACCCGCAACACGTAGTATTCGGGAAAGATGTCGCCTGCGTCTTTACCGATAAATATTTCCCGCTGGCGCACCGACAATTGCAGTATGTCATTCTTGTCGTGAAGGCCGCGGAACTCCGTCTTGCCGTGGTAGACATAGTCCTTGCCCTGGCCTAGGTCGAAGTAGACAATGTTTATCGAGTATACTTTGCGCACCTTGTCGTAGTCGTCGCCGAGGTTAATGTATTCCGAGATGGTCTTTGACACTCCGTACAGCATGCGGTGGAAGTAGTCAAGCTCACGGTTGTTCTGCACCTCGATGATGAGCAGCTTGCCGTTGGTGTCCTCCACGAGCATGTCCGCGCGGTTGAACTTATCGGTGGCGTCGTCCTGGTTGGACTCGCTCTCGAGAAATCGGCATATCCGCAAATCCTCGCCCAGCAGTGTCGAGAGAAATCCCTCAAGTACTACGTAGTTGCTTTTGTTCCTTAGGAGGCGTTTCATCGCCCAGTCAAATCTTATCAGGTTCTCGCTCATTTCATTTTTGTTTTATCGCATCGGCAAAGATACGGAAAATATGTTTACTTACAAAGACTTATGCGCCAATTGTCATAAAAATGAAGGCGGCATGCCGATTATGGCATGCCGCCTTTTCCTCGTCCCGCCTCACGGCGTTAAAGAGATATAAACTTACCTATTCAACTATTTTATTCTTGTGCTGTGTACCAGCGCGGGTCACCGATTTGGCGGGTACTTACATCTTCGTTCTGGATGGTGAAGTCGCCATTGGCTGCATCCTTGTATTGAGGATCATCAGTGTAACCTGATTCGTCAAAGAATCTTGCTTTTTCTTCCCCTCCTTCTGATACGAGATTCTTCGTATTATAGTAGTTGTTATTACTAAAATTAGGCACGTCCGTAGCGCTGTTATCCGAGAATCCTCTACCGCACTCAGGCATATTCGATACCATATTGTTTGTCCAAGTTATCGTGTTGCCCGGGAAGCGTACGTAGAGCAGACGCCTGCTAGAGCTGTTCGCAACTCCGTCAATTGTACAATGATCCATCGTTATTATAGGGCCGGCTGCTCCCGGGAAGCTGCCAGATGCATCGTCGATACGAATAAAGTCACGACCTGTTGCGCTATTGTAAATCGTTGAGTTGGTTATGTTCAAAGTTCCGATTAGTCCCTTACGGGAGTCAAGGAAGTCACCTCCATCACACTCTATATCATGGATAAGGCAGTTGTTGAATGTAACATTTGAAATTGTAGCTGTCACGTTCAAGTAAAGTATTCCTTTAGTATAATTCTTTATTTCGCAGTCTTGGACATCAAGAGAGGCATATGTTACGCCATCTGTTTTGTAGTTGAATGTCTGGTCACCGCTGGTGCCCGTTCCATCGAGGACAACTTGGCTGAGACTTAACGAAGCGCCATCATCAAGTTGGAAACGTCCGTTAATGACTGGACGGCTTGTCGGATAAATACCTTTTATTGTGATGTTTTTGCTTATTGTTGCACATCCTGCTGTTTCTTTAACCTCAGGATCATCTGACGGTGTAATGATGAAAGTTCCACCATATAATGCGAATACGTCGCCGTCCTGTGCTTCTTCGAGCAGCGTCTGTAGGTCATCCGTGTCATGTACCTGTATCGCGCCCTCAAGGTCTGCAATGGTCGTAAAGTCCCTATGACCACGCTGTTTGCCATTGTTGTATAGATAAACATCATATCTTGTTTCAGGATTAAGGCCGTCAACGTACGCAGAACCTGCAGCCAAATCTTCAGGCGTAATGGTATATTCCGGCACGGCAAGCTCTGTAGTACCGTAAAGCATTATCTTTATACTTGTAACCTCTTCTCCTACAGGCCACCTTACCGTGACATTCTTGTCACCGGTATCGTTTTCGGTTATGCTTTCCATTATCTGTTGGGCCGCGGTCTTGAAGGTCACCTCACTCCATTTTGAATTACGGTCTGCGTCTACTGAGTCATTAGCCATTACCCTGGCCGAATACCTTGTATCGTACACAAGCCCGGTAATATCAATAGACGTCTCCGATGTCGTGAGCGTTACGTCTGGCTCGCCCTCAAATGCCAAGCTGTCGTCCGCAAACAGCTGTACGGAATAGTCAACAGCATCTTTAGATGCGTTCCATTGAAGTGTGACGCTCGTCTCTCTAGGATTTCGTGCTTCAAGTTCCGTTGGGGCAAACACACGGTCATAAATAATGCTTGTAATCTCGTCCATTGGGTCATCACATGAGGCCAAGGTAAGCACTCCAAATCCCAAGACAAAAGCCTTATAAATATTTCGTTTCATGATTCTTTTCTTTTACGTTTTGTTTTTTAAGAGTCAATATACTCGGTGCAGGCGAAGAGACGGAATATTGTTTCCCAACTCTTCACCTTTCCACCTTTAATTAGTCCGACAATTGTCCATAGTTACCGTCATTATTTAGCATACCGTTACTGTTTGCGATGACGGTGCTCCATATCGGCCACAGACAGTTCATGCTCGGTGTTTGGATGTATAGTCCGTTGATGTAATCATCATCAATCGGGGATACCCCGTTGCTCACAGTCCAGCCTTTGCTTTCATAGCCTTCTTCATCCTCCAGTCTTTCTCCCTCATCGTCGGTGTCACCGTGCTCAAGACCGTAAGTTATCAGCGTCTCACCATCGTTCTTGTAGTACAGTTTGTCGGGCAGGTCTGCGTATGCACTGCCTTGAGCTCTTGTTGACAGATCGCGCAGTTTTTGTTGTGCCTCGGCCATCTTTTCGTCGATAATACCCCAGCGGATAAGGTCTTGCTTACGGAGCGACTCTCCAGCGAACTCCAATGCACGCTGATCTACTATTCCGTCAAAGAATGCATCCTTGCTGGCCGTGTACTGAGCCATAAGCTGGTTCACTACATCAGCGTTAGATATAGACCTTTCGAGCACAGCCCTCATGTATTGAGCAGCCTCAGATGGGCCGTCAAGCTCATTGATGGCCTCGGCAGCCATCAGGTATATGTCGGCAAGGCGCATTATTACCCAGTTTACGCCGTCGTCATTGCTGGAAACGGGACGGTTGGCAATCCACTCAAAACGGTATTTACCGAAACACCATTTGTCAATGGATCGAGGCTCCTGGATGCAATCGTATTCAGCACTCCACTGATAAGGAACACAAGTTACGTTACGGCGTTCATCGTATTTTGAATAATCATAAAACAGGTAAGGTAGCGGGCCGTTCTCTCCTCCTTTATCACCTTTTTCACTTACCGCTTGATATTTATCTATGGCTTGGTGCTTCACGCCCCATGTATAAACCACACGTCCACGACCAGACGAGAACGGTATCTCGAAGATAGATTCCCTGCCCGCCGATACATCTGGCTGGCATACCTTGCGCCAAGTATCTTCAAAACCGAAGTTACGGATGTCGCTGCTGTGGTTTATTACCTCAAGACATTCATCCTTTACTATCTGGTACATCTTCTCCGGAGCAAGATCGGGGTCATAGCTTCGGCGGAAACCGTCGCCACGGAGGCCATATCCGCACGCGCTGAGGGCAATTCGGGCACGCAGTCCCTTTACGAACGACTTGCTTACACGCTCTGTCGTGTTTGTTATCGTGTTCTCGTTTGGCCAATAACAATAATCAGCAGCCTCATCAAGGTCGGCAAGCAATACTTTATATATTGAGTCACGGTTAGCGCGTGGCTGATACATGGTTTCGTTTGTAATCGGCTCGAAGCGTGCGGGCACGTCTCCGTGCATCTTGATAAGGTCGAAATATACCAATGCTCTGAGCGTCAATGCCTCTCCGAGCAACTGTGCCATATCGGGATCGTTCTCGATGTTTCCGTATGCGCGAAGGCCTCGGATGGACATATTGGCGCGTTCGATTGCTTCATAAAATTTTGAATAACAATCAGTGCCTCCCGAAATGTTCATCTGCCCGTTTGTCGGTAATGTGGCATAATTACGCAAGTTCTGTTTATCGTCATTCCTGTTTGAATATGACGGTGTGTCTCCGCTTGTCGTCTCCACGTCCGTATTCATTCCGTAGTAAGGCATAAAGCGTCCGCGGTATGCATTTGTTTCACACAAGGATTGGTGTATGGCCATCACTCCGGCTTCTGCCATTGAATAAATGGAGTAAACCGAACTCTCGTCAAGTGTTGACTGCGTGGGCGCGTCCATGTCACATGACGTAACAAGGCCTGTGGCAGCCAACGAAAGTAATGATATTTTAAGAAAATTCTTCATTGTTTTGTTATTTTGCAGGATGGAAGGAGTAAGGATGGAAGGAGTAAGTAGATATGCTTTTACTCATATTTATCACTCTAACTTATTTTTCTCCGTCGGAGTAATCTACTTACTCCTCTACTCTTCTACTCCTTAATTATTTTACTAAAAATTAAGATTCAATCCTATTACGAACGAACGGCTACGTGGGTAACCTGAATAATCGACTCCAGGAGTGAGAGCTGAACTGCGGATACAATCTGATTCAGGGTCGTAACCGCTATAACCGGTGATTGTAAACACGTTGTACGCCGTGCAGTAGAAACGCAGTGTGTTGATACCTATGCGCTTGGTCAGGCTCTGTGGTAGGGTGTAGCCTAATGTAAGCGTGTTCAGGCGGAGGAACGATGCGTCCTCTATAGCCCAGTCCGTCAGATAGAATTGGCTCGTATAGGGCGACCACATCGTGGTGTTGGCATTGAGCTCGGCCAAACGTGCTGGGTCGTTGCATATCTGACCCGTTACTGGGTCGAGGTTTGTCCAACGCTTGCCGTCAGCCATAATGGTCAACATGTTGCGGTACTGGTACTTACTAGTCTGCGTTCCTTCTATCTTGTTGGCATTATATACTTGGTTGCCAATGCTGAAGTTGAAGTTGGCGCTGAGGTCGAAGCCGAAGGCATGTGCGTTGATACCGAAACCTCCGTACAAATCAGGATTTACGTTTCCTATCTTAACAATATCATCCTCATTGATTACACCGTCACCTACAGGATTACCGTTCTCGTCCGTAGTAGTGGGCTGGTCTACCAGTTTTATCGTACCTGGACGTACGTCTTCGCCTGCAATGGTTGGAATTCCAGGTTTTAATTCCCAAGTGTCCGTCGCCGCATCATATCCGATGAAGTCGTCCACTTCATAGCGTCCTGCGCCCTTGTATCCGATAATCTCACCAACCTGTCCGCCAACGGCTATTAAATAGTCGTTACCGATACCGCTGCTGCCGCCGGCCCAACGGCTCTCCCAACCGAAGTCCGCCATCTGGCCGAGATCCTTGATCTTGCTCTTGTTGAGGCCGATGTTGCCGAACAGGTCGATACCCCAGTTCTTCTTGTCTATCACGTGGTAAGTGAAACTGAACTCTATACCCTTATTCTCGGTCTCGCCCATATTGCGGTACTGTTTATCATAACCGGTTCCGGCAACGGGGAACTCTATCAACAGGTCTTTCGTCGTGTTGAGATAAGCCTCGATACTACCCGAAAGTTTGCCGCCGAAGAGGGTGAAGTCAAGACCGAGGTTGCGCGTGATGGTAGTCTCCCACTTAAGGTCGGGGTTGGCCATTGTCTTTGACGGAGCCCAATATTGGGTGAAGCCGTTGATCCATGTCGTTGGACTGGACGAATAAAGTTGTGCAAGTTGTCCTGTCGGGATATTGTTGTTTCCCGCAGTACCATAGCTAAAACGCAGCTTCAAGTCGTCGAGCCACTTCTGCGTACCCTTCATGAACGGCTCGGAAGATATACGCCACGCGACAGCCGCAGAAGGGAAGTAGCCCCAGCGGTTTTCTTTCGAGAATTTTGAGGAGGCGTCGGCACGGAATGTAGCTGTCAAGAGATAGCGGTCTTTCCAGTTATAGTTTACACGGCCGAAGAACGAGAGCAGCTTGTCGTCGGCGCTGTAATTGTCGTCAATGAAGTAAGGTGTGCCTTGAGAGGACAGTTTCCATGCCTGGTCTGCAGTATAATCCTCCGGGAAACCGTGTACTTCATTAGTGTTTTCACGCTCTTTCGTTATAATGTACTCATGTCCTATCATCATATTCAGGCTGTGGTCCTTGTTCTTGAACAGCTTGTCGAAGTCGTAGCTGATGGTGTTCGAGTTGCGGAAGCGGTGACGGTTGGTGTCAACCATGCGGATGGCTGGTTTACCCTTATTTGCTTCTGATGGAACGTTTGTTACGTAATAAGTAGTCGTACCCCAGAAGCGCTGGTCGTACTGGTTGTAGTCGTCGTAACCGAACTCGGTGCGAACGTTGAAGTTCTTGAATATCTCCCAGCTGAACGCTCCTGACATATTCAGGCTCTTACGTTCCTTTTTACGGTCGTTGTCATACTGGCTCTGTACGGGGTGATACAGGTTTCCGAGCTCATCGTCGCCAGCTCCTGAGTCAGACCCCAAGTTAGACAATGGCATCGGCCAATAAAGAAGGGCGTATTTCAATCTCTTGTCAGTGTCGTAAGTACTTGTCGCGTCATTTGCGCCACCGCCACGTATGTCGGTGTCGGAGTAACGAACCTGGAAGTCGAGCTTTGTTGTCTTGCTCGGCTTCGTGTTCAGCTTGAGGCTGAAGTTGTCGCGCTTATAGTTTGAGCCTATCTGTATGGCCTTGTCGTTCATGTGGGCGTAGCTGAACGCGTATTTTATGGTCTCAGAACCTCCGCTGATATTTATGTTATGGTTGAACGTGTGGCCGGTGCGTCCGTACACGATGTCCTGCCAGTCGTTGGCGGCAATGCCCTTATACATATCCATGTCGGCATACGTGCCGAAATAATCAGTATAAGAGGACATGTCCTCTGAGTTAATCAAGCCGGCCAGCTCGTACTGCCACTTGGCGTAGTCGTAGGGCGAGAGCACGTCCATCTTCTTGGCCATCTTCTTCCAACTGTAGTAGGCGTTGTAGCTTACGTTTACCTTGCCGGCCTTGCCGCTTTTTGTGGTAACGAGGATAACGCCGTTGGCACCACGCGAACCGTAGATGGCTGTGGATGATGCGTCCTTAAGTACGGTAATGTCCTCGATGTCGGTTGCAGGAATGTCGCTGATACTTTCAACGGGGAATCCGTCGACGATGAGCAATGGGTCGTTGCTCTGAGTGATGGAGCCTCCTCCACGTACACGTATTTTCACGTCGGCGTCGGGCGAGCCCTCGGTCGTGGTGATGTTTACGCCGGCCATCTTACCCGTGAGGGCTTCGGTTACTGACGCAACAGGAACAGCCGCGAGGGCTTCGTTGCTCACAGTGGCCACGGAACCGGTAAGGTCCTTGCGGCGAACGGAGCCGTAACCGATGACAACGAGGTCGTCAAGATTGGTTGCCTCGTCTTCCATTACGATATTGACGGTGCTTTTGCCGGTAACGTTTACCGTCTGCGGCTTCATACCAATATATGAGAACTGCAGTTCGTTACCGCTCGATAACTTAATGGAGAAGTTTCCGTCGATATCGGTCACTACGGCGTTTTTAGTCCCTTTTTCGAGGACTGTTGCGCCGATGACGGCCTCTCCGTTGGAATCTTTCACATTTCCTTTGATTGTCTGCGCCGACAGCGAGCCCACGATGAGCGTGAACAGCGCCACAAGCGCAAGTCGAAAAGTTTTTAAATTTCCAGACATAAATGTTACTATTTTAATTAAAATAGTAACTCTAAAGCCTTCACCCATAGAATTGGCGGCTTTAAAAATTATAATTATATACGGTAAAATAATTGCGATTTTATTTAATTTACAGTCAATAAATGTTATTTATTTAATTATTCAAAGATATTTGTTCTAATTTTAAAAAGCCATCTTTTGCTGGCTTAAAGACGGCTTTTAGTAACCTTAAAAGCGGCCTTTAAGGTTATTAAAAGCGGCCTTTCGCACCGTCGATGACGACATCATACCGCCAAATCAGCAAAACATTACGATGTTTGTATGCTCGGCAAATAGCCATATCCTATCCGCATACGTAACCGAAGGCCGGTAATGGCCCAATGACGACACTACTTTTCAGTCTAATGTGAATACCTTACCGTTGGCAAAATCCGGGCATTCATTATGCTTTTCATATACCTTATTATATATAAGGGCTTGTGGATACATGTTGCAGGCAGTTGAAGTCATGGAAAATTAGATGTCTGTATATATGCTAACAGATATTAATTTTCGTCTTTAGGCACGCCCTTAAAAAATCTATTAAATTATCTTTTTATAAAAAATAAAGAAAAAAGTTTTGCACAATATAAAATTTTGCTAACTTTGTGGGCAGATTTATCAAATTATTAAAAACTAATATCAAAAAACAAATGAAATAATACGCTCCATAAATCTGTCTGTCCGCATTTAAAATGCTGGCTTTCAACGTGTTCAGGAGCGAAAGATGAGATGGCGAATCTCATTCTGTACGTGGGTTGTCAATAAAAGCATTATGAACTCATGAAAACATAAGGACACTTAAACAATGAAAATATTTATCTTTTATTAATTAAAATAGTAACATTTATGTCTGGTAATTTAAAAACTTTTCGACTTGCGCTTGTGGCGCTGTTCACGCTCATCGTGGGCTCGCTGTCGGCGCAGACAGTCAAGGGAACTGTAAAGGACGCCAGCGGTGAACCAATCATTGGCGCCACAGTCCAGGAGAAGGGCACGAAGAATGTTGCCGTGACCGACCTCGACGGAAACTTCGAAATCAAAACCTCCGGCAGTAACGAGCTGCAGTTTTCATACATTGGTATGAAGCCGCAGACGGTAAACGTGGCCGGAAAGAGTAGTGTAACAGTTACAATGGAAGATGAGGCTACTGCACTCGACGATCTCGTTGTCATCGGTTATGGTACTGTAAGGAAGCGCGACCTGACGGGCGCCGTAACATCCGTCAGCGCCGAGGACATAGGGCAAATCCCTGTGTCTAATGTCAGTGAGGCCCTTACCGGTAAGATGGCCGGCGTAAACATCACCACGACCGAGGGCTCGCCTGACGCCGACGTGAAAATTCGTGTACGTGGAGGAGGCTCGCTGTCACAGGACAACTCGCCGCTGTACGTTGTCGACGGATTCCCCGTTGAGAGTATCAGCGACATTTCGCCGTCGGAAATCGAGAGTATCGACGTACTCAAGGACGCGTCGTCAACGGCCATCTACGGTTCGCGTGGTGCTAACGGCGTTATCATCGTAACCACCAAGAGTGGTTCGGAAGGCAAAATCCAGGTGAACTTCAATGGTTCGCTCGGTTGGAAGAAGATAACAAAGGAGATACCCGTGATGGATCCGTATAACTACGCTTATTATCAGTATGAGCTTGGTACGGCCGGCACGTCATCTACAACTTCCGACTATGGTAACTATAACGACCTTGACATCTGGAGATCAGTAGAGGGTAATGACTGGCAAGACCAGTTGTTCGGGCGCACAGGTACGCAGAAGATGTATAACGTGAACGTTAGCGGAGGTTCGAAGGAAGTGAAGTTCAACCTTGGTTATTCTCATTCGGACGAGGAGAGTATAATGGTTGGCTCGGGCTACTCAAAGAACAACATCAACGCAAAGCTGAATGCGAAGCTTAACAAATGGATGACAATTGACTTCACTGGACGACTTGCATATACCAAGCTTGACGGTCTTAGTGGCGGTGCTGATACTAACGAAAGTAACGCAGCTAACTCTTTGGTAGCCAATAGCGTAAGGTATAGGCCCGTGGAGCCGCTGGCAAACTCTGACGACGACTCGGAGAATAACTCGTCAACGCAACGTACGCCGATGGAGCGTATTAATGGTACATACAAGTACCAGGAGCGTTTTCAGCAAAACTACAACATCGGCTTAAACTGGAAACCGTTTGAGGGATGGACATTCCGTACGGAATTCGGGTATACCTGGAGATACTATAACACCGACCAGGCATGGAACGGTGACGCTACACAGAACTCAAAATACGGCGGAAACGGTATGCCGCAGGCTGTCCTGACAAAGGAGACGCGCAAGCAGTGGCGTAACGCTAATACCGTAACATACGACAACGACAAGCTTTTTGGCGGACGAGACCATCTCAATGTGCTTATCGGACATGAGTGGAGCAGCACGAAGGAGACGTCAAACGAACAGACATCAATCAGTTTTCCCGAGACCATGACACCGGAGGAAGTGCTTGCAAACATGGGTGCGGGTACGGCTATGGCCAATATTTCGGATATTGGTGAGGAAGATAACCTTCTTTCTTTCTTCGGACGTATCAATTATACGTTAGCCGACAAGTATCTTGCGACGTTTACGCTCCGTGCCGACGGTTCGTCAAAGTTTGCTGCCGGCAACCGTTGGGGTTTCTTCCCCTCGGGTGCATTGGCTTGGCGTATCTCTGAGGAGAACTTCATGAAGAAGGCCCAGGATTGGCTTTCCAATCTTAAATTGCGCCTAAGTTTCGGTATGGCAGGTAACAACCGTATACCGGCAGGTTCTGTAAGATCTGTCTATACATTGTCGGAGAACACTGACCACGGGCCATTCTTCAACGAGAGCCGTGTGCCTATGTTGCGTCATGGTAACACTATGTACAATCCCGACCTTAAATGGGAGACGACCATAACGAGAAACATTGGTATCGACTACGGCTTCTGGAATAACCGTATCAGCGGTACGTTGGACTTTTATTGGAATACCACGAAAGACCTGCTCATGCGAAGTCTCATACCGAGTACCACTGGTTACGACTATCAGTATCAAAACTTCGGTAAGACATCGAACAAAGGTGTCGAGTTTGCCCTCAACGCAGTCCTTGTTGACAAGAAGAACTTCGGCCTGAACTTCAATTTCAACATTGCTTATAACCGCAATAAAATCGAGGAAGTGCTGATGGATAATCCTTGGCAGGTCAACAGCTTTGCCGGCAGCACATTCGCTAACTACGAGACTTTCCGTATAGAGGAAGGCGGTCGAGTAGGCGAAATCTGGGGATACAAGGCTAACGGATTTTTCACAGTTTACGACCCAGCTACTGGCGAAGGTGACCTCGTACTAAATGGTACGACTTGGGAGCTCGCTCCGGGACACGCCCCTGACAATAGCGCTTCTTTGACAGGAGGAAACCTTTATCCGGGCGGAAAGAAATATGTTGTTGACGAGAACGGCGACCCGATTAAGTCGCGCCTCGGCAATACGATTCCTTCTACAACCGGCGGTTTCGGCTTCGACGGACGTGTTGGCAATTTCGATTTCAACATTTTCTTCAATTATTCTCTTGGCAACAAGATAGTTAACGGTACAAAAATTGCCAATTCGTTCTATACTGGTTCGTCGAAGAACTACAACCTTATAGCAGACTTTAACGTCAACAACCGTTATACATGGATTGACCCTGAGACTGGTCTGAACCTTGGGCGCCCGTCAACATCAACGGTTGCCGCATACGGTGGGGCCGAAGCCGTTATGGCACGTTTGAACGAAATCAATGCAGGAGCGAACATTTACAATCCTGCAGCAGTAACGCAAATGTATTTCAGTGACGATGCAATCGAGGATGCAAGTTTCCTGCGTCTCCAGAATATCACCATAGGTTATACTTTGCCGAAGAAATGGGTTAAGACCGTCTGGCTTGAGAATGTACGCATATACTTCACGGGCTACAACCTGTTCTGCATCACCGGATATGACGGCTACGACCCAGAAGTGGATACAAGCAGCAAGAATAACCCGATGACGCCTGGTGTTGATTACGCCGCTTATCCTAAGGCACGTACATTCGTGGGAGGTATTAACATCACATTCTAATAAATTTAAGGTCATGAGGTTATCTGGTTATGAGGTATAAGACAGCAAAATGAATGTCATAAATATACTATAAAAACCGAAAATCGAAAACCATAAAACATAAAATAAAATGAAAAAGATATTTTCAATAATCGTACTTTCCGCCGGTATTGTCGGGTTTACATCCTGTTCGGACTTCCTTGACCAGACGTCACCGTCTGAGCAGACGACCGAGACTATATGGGGTTCGGAGTTCTTTACTAAGGCACGTGTTGACCAGCTTTACGGAGGAATGATTAACGGCGACCGAACATACGATCAGGACATCCCTATAAAGTGGGGAACGAACACCGACGTTGAACTTGTAGACGGTCTTGGTGCTAATGCAACAAACTCAACACACTATCGTGGCGTGGGTAACTACAGTGCTTCCCCTGCTTTCACTAACTTTGCGAATTCATGGGATGACATGTACGCCATCATCGAGGATGCAAATATTAATATCGAAGGTATACGTGGCAGTTCGATGTACAATAACGGGACAGATAATGAACGCACAATGATGCAGCGTTACCTTGGTGAGTGTCTAACGATACGTGCCATGATATACTTTGACTTGTTGCGTTATTGGGGTGACATACCGTTGAAACTTGAATCGTCTAAATCAGATCTTAGCAACGCATACGTAGGTAAGACTGACCGTGACGTCATCATGGATACTCTCATGGTTGACCTTGAGGAGGCTATTGATTTGTTGCCATGGGCAGACGAAGTGTCGGGCTATACGACTGAACGCATTACTAAAGGATATGCCCACGGACTGCTTGCCCAGATGGCGATGACACGCGCAGGATGGGTTATCCGTGAACAAGCTAAAGAGGGATACGAAACGGCTTCAGACTATAGCGATCCGACATATCCGACACAGCGTCCGGGTGCTGCAACACGCAGGGCGTTGTATGAGAAGGCGCTGCAACATTGGACGGCAATCATAACTAACGGTACTCACCAGTTAAATCCGTCGTTCAAGAATGAATGGGAGTTGATAAACAAGCTAACGCTTGACCAGACTTACCGAGAGAACCTGTTTGAAATTCCGATGGGACTTGGCGATTCCGGCGAGCTTGGCTACACTGCAGGTGTACGTATGAATTTTGGTGACGTAAAAACTACTAATTGGGGATATGGTAACTCTTCCGGCAGCTTGAAGGTTACGTCTGAGCTGTTTTATTCATACGACCCTAACGATACACGCCGTGACATAACCTGTTCATATATCGACATCAGACCTAACAGCTCACAGGTAGGCGTGGAGACAATGCTCGGAAACGCCCCGTTTGGACTTTATGTCGGCAAGTGGGACGTGCGCATGATGAACGACTCCTGGAAGAGCCAGAACTTGAATGCGGCAGGTAAGCTTGGTTACGGTATTAATCCTGTTAAGATGCGTTATTCACAGGTGCTTTTGTATTATGCAGAGTGCCTGAACGAGCTGGCTGGCGACCCTGACGCGCACTATGAAGGCGACGCTGGTATCACGGCACGCGAGGCTCTCATGCAGGTGCATACACGTGCATTCGAGGCGGAGCATTTGGCTGATGCACAGGCATATGTGAATTCAATCAGCGGTAAGGACGCTTTCTTCGACGCTCTCGTGCAGGAAAATGCTTGGGAGTTTGCCGGAGAGAACATACGCAAGTGGGACCTTATCCGTTGGAATCTGCTCGTGCCGAAAATCATGGAGTCAAAGCAGGACTACTTGACCCATTTGACGGACGGAACATACCAAAAGACTGTTTATTTTAAATACACAGACTCTTCATTGACTACAATTGATCCTTCATCAGTGACATGGTATACGAATGCTGACGACGCAAAAGCTGCTTATGATGCCTTATCCGCTGAGGAGAAAGCATTATGGAGCTCGGTAAGTTCATACGGTAACAGTGATCCGACGAAACTTGATGATACTCAAATATACACCAATCTGCCGAATCTTTCCTGCGGACTTGTGGGTAGCACGGTAGTTTCTCCTGATTACGGAACGATAGTCGGTTCGGGTCCGGCTGAGCCTGTTGTTGTCAACCGTTACCTTATGCCGATAGGCTCTACAACTATTTCTGCTTCAAACGGAGTATTGCAGAACTCTTACGGCTATAGCAACTAATTATACATGCATTAAAATAAAGAAAATATGAAAACCTTAAAGAGAATATTCGGCTACACGATGGCCTTGGCCGTTGGCTTTGGCGTTGCGTCGTGTGCAGACGAAAACGACTGGGACGTTGACGGTTCCCATGACAGGTTGTTCGGTGTAGCCAACGACGGCCTGAACGTAACCGAAGGAGACACTTGGGCCGAAGTAGAGTTTTCCGGCTTCAGGGGACCGGAGTATTATATACCGGAGTATTATATAATAGAAGTAAGCACAGACTCACTGACCGATGATATCGGCATGGGCGAATCTGCCGGCTCAATCGTTTTCGGCGAAGACCGTAGCATAACAACTTCGCCTGACACTATACGCGGACTTCTCGGCGAGACAAAGTACTATCTCCGTATGAAAGCTATGTCAACACAGCAGACTGAGTCGAGGTGGGTTTACTTTGACAACGGCGATGGCGGTACCTCGTTCGAGACCTTGGCAGAACAAATCTTCAACACTCCGGCCGCTGCCGACCAAGGTGACACGTACATGCGCATGACATGGACGCCGGGAGCGGAAGTAACACGCCTGACTGTCGCTACTCCTGACGGTGCAATCGTTCAGGACATCGACCTGACACAACTGCCTGACGCAGTAGCTAATGGCGAGTACATGGTTGAGGGGCTTACACAGCTAACGACGTACGTATTTACTATCTATAACGGTGATACCAGACGCGGAGAACTGATATTGACGACAATGGCTTCAATGCCTGACGCAGAATACAAATACACTTTATCCTCAGCTGTTACGGTCTTCAGCCAAGACCTGATGGACGAGATTGAGGCGCAGGCCCTTGCCCAGCCAGGTGTCGATCCGGCAAATTACAGCGTAACAATTGGTATACCTGCAGGTGTGACGCTCGATTTCCATGGAACTGACGTTGATACTGGTGATCCGACAGCTGTCAAGATCCCAGACGGAATGTCGGTAACGTTCTTCGGATTGGCTGGAGGTGAAGCTCCTGTACTGAACATGACAAAGAGTGTCGATATAGGAGGCACCCACGCTTACATACGCTTTAATAATGTCCAGTTCATAGATACAGGTTGTCAATACCTTATTAACCAAAGCGGAGCGGCAACTATAAGCGAGCTCACGTTTGAAAGTTGTACCGTATCCGATTTTGAGCGTTGCTTTGTACGTTTGCAGAACGCTGGCAATGCAAAGTCGATAAACAACTTGAATGTCAATAATTGCGTTGTAACAAATGTCGCCCAGGGCTACTCGATGTTCTTGTGGAAGGACAACGAAGGCGTTGTGAGCAACCTTAACGTTACAAACTCTACGTTTGACACGTTTACACGCTCATTTGCGGAGATTACCGGCAACGACACTGGTACAGCGGTTACAGTAAACGACTGTACGTTCTACGGAGGTCCAGATAGCGGCAGGTATATAGTGGACGCAAACAATACCACTGGTGCGACTGTAAACCTTACAAGATGTATCTTCGCTAACAGCGAGTGCAAAGGTGTGCGTGGTGCTACACCTGTAATAACGGAGGTTTATTTCACCAACGACTTCTCGTTAACGGGTAATTCATTCGACCCGACAGCAACTCTTGACGGGTCTGCCGATGTATTCGCTGACCCTGCCAACCATGACTTCACGCTTGAAGTACGTGGCGTACAGGCCGGTGACCCGCGCTGGTATTAGTCCGTGCGTGCTATAATAAAAAAGGAGGGACAAACTATTTGTCCCTCCTTTTTTGTTAATCTGAGGTTATTCATTATTGCAGTTAACGGTTAATGACACGATATTTTACCGCATTTTACCTTGTAAAATGCCGCCTTTTATAAACCAAAATGCGGTATTTATGTTCATGATAATGCCCTTGTCAATAGTCAGATTACAAGTGCAATGACAACATTACTTGGTGACTAAACATGTGTTGTGTAATTTCGTGAATGACATATCAATTATTTATAAAAAGATTTGCGTTTTATCTTTCAGTCTTTCATTTCAGGCGTAAGGTCCTGGCAATGAACGCCTTATATACTGACAGATGCAAGGAGCATCTGTCAGCGCAACATATACGGTAACCAGATGAAAGATCGTACAGAACAATCTGTCATCCCATAATAATCTGATAATCAATAAATTGCGGGCCAAACTGAAAGATGACAGATCGTTTTTGATCTTTTGTGCAAAATACAAATGCCATATATAAAAGCAAAAGATTATTGATGTTTATCAGCTGTTTATGGTGTATGGCGGATTATAAATGTTTGTCCTGCTTGACTTTCGTGGCTAAGTGTGAATAAATAAGGGTGTGTCGCGCTGAGAGTTGATTTTTATACTCCATTCGGCACACCCTTGAATAAGTTTGTTGCCTTGTGATTATTTTATTACTTTGTCGGTAGAAGTCTTGCCGTTGTTATATGTTATCTTGCGTATATTGATACCCTTAACAGGCTCGTTCAGCTTTACGCCTCCGACGGTGTAGTATTCAATCCTTTCAACTTCAGAGTTTACCGTGGGCATGGATGAAATGCCGGTGGATATATATGCGGGATAATATTCGGCGTAATTTGCGTCTCCGTCAGCATTTTGTGCCTTTACTATATGTTCAACGATGGAGTTGAGGTATACTTCTATGTTTGTGTACCACCCCTTTTCCGTGTCGATCGTCTTTTGGCCTGCGTCGGAATCGTCATGAGGGTTAAGTCCGTTGGCTATTTCCCATTCATCAGGCATGCCGTCATTGTCCGTGTCGAATCCTTCGGGGCGTGAACCTGTACCGAAGTTCAGTTCGGTGTAACCATCGACATCGGCAACGATGTCAATCAATCCTTCTTTACCTGTTACCGAACCTGTATAAGTTGCTGTTCCGGTGTTGACTTCTTCCATATAGCGGGCGTCAACATTGTCACGGAACAGTGAAGCGCCGCAATAATCCATGACTTTTTCAAGTGCCACCTTGGCTTGATGCGTGGTTACTTCTCCTGTGGGAGCGGGGTTGTCCATCCTTATCCTTACACACATATCACCGTCGTTGTTTGCCTTATGCTCAACAGCGTCGCCGTAAAAGTTATTTACATCCTTTGACCATCTTTCTCCGTCAATGGTATAAACACCGCTATCGTAGTCTACACCTGTCCAATCCCTTCTCTCGGTAATCTCGCCATCATTGGTTTCGGAAGTATTGCCGTCTATGTAATAACGGCTTGTCATGTCCTGCATTTTTGTGCTTGTTTGGTTGCCGCTGCTGCCAACGCTAATTTGGGTTATTCTTCGTGCTTTGTTGTCAGGAGTAATAGGGCCGCCTTTGTAATAGTTGTTCACGATGTTTATTTGTCCGCCGCCCGGGCCTCCATAACAGCCGTTTGAGTTGTCCCAGTTATACATTACGCAGTTACGGAAGTCTACGTTCTCGGCCTGGACAGGATTTTCCCATTTATATTCGTCATATAATGCATTGTTTGTGTAGCCATTCCAGTAATACCGTGCGCCGTTGAAACGTGGTACACGGTTTGTTACGTGCGCTATCAAGTTGTGGTGGAAACTGGCAAGCTTACCGCCCCATATACCGCCGTAGCCGTGTGCCCCTTTTCCGTGTCCTGCGTTGTTGAGACTTTCCGCTACGGTGCACCATTGCATGGTAAAGTTATTGTTGTCATAGAACGAGGCCACCTCATCAATACTCCAGCTGAATGAACAGTGGTCAAGTATTATGTTTGTGTGTTCTCTTGCCCAAATTGCATCTGCACCATCATCAACCTCTTTCTCTTGTCCACGTCTCACTCGTATGAAACGGATGATTATATTGTTGCCGTTAGGGCGAACTGTATAATACCTAAGTGTTATTCCTGGTTGTGGTGCTGTTTGACCTGCGATTGTTGTATTTGATCCGATTTCTAACTCTGATTGCAATGGTATTACGCCGCCGACATCAAATACAATAATTTTCGGGGCGTCACCTTCTAAGGCCTCTCTTAATGACCCTTCGCCGCTGTCATTAAGATTGGTTACGTGTATGATCTTTCCGCCACGTCCGCCTTGCACATACCTGCCGTGGCCTTCAGCACCGGGGAAAGCGGGGATATCATCCTGAGCGAATGCCGCCGTTGCCGTGCCGAGGGCAACGGCCATAAAGAGTAAAATTTTTCTTTTCATGCTTGTTTGTTTTAGTGATTTGTAAGTAGTAGTAATAAAAAATAAGTAGGTATGCTTTGTGTACATGCCTACTTATTTTTTCGGTTTTATGTTACTTGTTCAGTGCTGCAACGTCATATCCGAGACGTTCCATCTCAAGCGAAGCCCAAATGAACGGACCTACCCCCTTGCCGTCGTTGTCGCGGATGGGTTCACTGATGTAGTATTCAAACGAGCCGTCGCGTCTTGGATTGTTGGCCGGGCCGAGTCCGGATACTTCGCAGCAGCGTGTAAGTGATATGGTCTTGTCAGGGTTGACCTTTATAAATTCTTTCAGTATGCCCTTGTACGCCTTGAGACCTGCTTCTTTCATGCTGTCGTCGAAATATCCGAGACGTGCACCTTTCAGCAGTACGTATGCGAACATGGATGATGCTGTCGCTTCAAGGTAGTTACGTGGGTCGTTAACGTCAAGTACGTCATACCATACTCCGGTTTTCTTGTCTTGGTATTTAACGGCAGACTTCATCACGTGGTTGAGCATTTCAATGAACTTGCCACGGTTCTCGTAGTCTTGTGGAATAGCGTCGAGAACCTCGGTTATTGCCATCGCGTACCATCCCATCGCACGTGCCCATGAATGTTTGGCCAGACCAGTCTCGGGGTCGGCCCAGAACATTCTACGGGTTTCGTCCCACGCGTGTTTCCATAGATCCGTCTCCTTGTCATATGTACGGTTGTAAGTTTTCGATATCTGCGTGAAAGCATCGTCATAATACTTTTTTGCTTTCTTCTCGCCTTTAAGTATCGGCGCGGCCATAGTGTATAGAGGGTGTCCCATATATACACCGTCGAGCCATACCTGGTTGGCGTATATTGCCTTGTGCCACCATACTCCGTCAGTAGTGCGCGGTTGGTTTTCAAGCTGCTTGAAAATTGTCTTTAGCGCTTTGTCGAACTTCTTTTCAGGATAGAGTTGGTTCATGCGCAGGATGAAGCGTCCTGGACGTGTATTGTCAAGATTGAAGTCCTCATATCTGTATCCGTTTACAACATTGCCCTTTTCGTCAATCATCTTGGCGGTGTATTGTTTGAGATAGTTGATTATGCTGTCGCCACCGTACGCAAGGTACGTGTCGAGCATGGCCTCAAGCTCTATTCCTATGGTGTATCCCCATCTTGGCTTGTCGTCTTTCGGGAAGTCCAGGCGGGTTGGGTCGGGTACGCGTTTCATCTCTGAATATACAAGCCATTCGCTGTAGTTCTTGTAGGGATATTGCGAGAGGACAAGTGAGCCGTTGATAAACAGGTTGTCGTAGTTCATGTCCTTTGTTTGACCTGTGATGTAAACAGGCTTGCCGTACACTCCGTCAAACTTGCAGTCTTTTAAGTTGATGTTGTAGACATTCGTCCGGTCGTCAAATGCTACTACCATTACACCATACTTGCTCTTCTGGCAAGTTACATTCTCCATGTAAATGTTGCGTACCGTGGGATAGAAGCCTCTGCGTCCGACTTCTTTCGGCTCGTAGTCGAGATTGATTTTCAATACAGCTTCCGCACACTGGCCTACAACAACGTTACGCATGTATATGTTCTCTATTATTCCACCACGGCATGAGTTTGTCTTAATGCGGAGTATGCGGTCGAGGTTTGGACTGTCCATCTGGCAGTTCTCTACGAATACGTTGTTGCAGCCTCCGGAGATTTCAGAACCGATAACCACGCCTCCGTGTCCGTCCTTCATGACACAGTTGCGTACGATGATATTCTTGCTCGGAATGCCGGCATAGCGTCCTTTACCGCCCTCGCGGCCGTCCTCGTTGCGTCCGCTCTTGATGGCAATGCAATCGTCGCCAGTGTCAAACACGCAATTCTCGATGAGTACATTCTCGCAAGACTCAGGGTCGCAGCCGTCACCGTTGGGGCCGTCGTTATGTACTGTCACGTTTCTTACCGTAATGTTTTTGCTGAGTAACGGGTGCATTACCCAGAACGGCGAACGCACCATCGTAACACCTTCAATTAAAATTCCGTCACATTGGTTGAGGTTTACCATCTGTGGGCGCAGTCCTTTCTTTGGGCCGAACACACGTTTTTCCAATGGTACACCGTCTTCTGCCATTTTCAGCAGGTCGGCACGTCCGCCAGGATTTTGCTGTTTTTCCTCTACAACAATGTCACGGCTTTTGGGCGTTTTTCCGCTCATTAGCCACCATGTTTCGTCAGAGCCATTACCGTCTATGGTGCCTTCGCCTGTAATGGCTATGTCTGTTTCTTTATAGGCGTAGATGAGTGGCGAATAGTTTATGCAGTCAAGTCCCTCCCAGCGGGTTTCCACCAATGGATATAATGCCCTGTCGAAAGCGAAAAACAATGTCGCTCCCTTCTCGATAACAAGATTAACGTGGCTTTTCAGCCTGAGCGCTCCAGTTTGCCAGGTACCGGCAGGGATTACCACACGTCCTCCGCCGGCTTTTGAACATGCTTCGATGGCTTTGTTTATCGCCTTCTGGTTTTGTGCGGGAGTAGCCTTTAGTGAAGCTCCGTATTTCGTGATGTCGAATGTACGGTCTGCAAATATAGGCACCCTGATACTTTTTTCGATTTGTTTGTACTTAGCTTCGTCCCATGCCGACGCAAATGCGGTCAAGGGTAACAGCAGGCACAATAATAATGTCTGTAACTGTTTCATGAGTTTAAGTTTGTAATGTATAAGTTTAATGTTAATAGATTTTCCACTATTCAGCAATTTGCCTACAAATATACATATTTATGGCTGAATAATAAAATTTAAGATTGTTTTTTAGGATGTTTTTATATTATTATGTATACGCATGGCTGACGTGCCTTTAATGTTTGTCAAAAGCTTGCGTATTTTGTCCGTTTATTTTGCACGTCGGACTTTTAACAACTGCAATAAAGGTTGTTGTCGGACGTATTAATTTCGGTAATATCCCACATTGGCATACCCCTCCGTAATAACGGCGCTTAAGGAGCGTCACGGCCGCGCTTACGATGTGTGAGGAGCATGCTTAGGGTATGTTATGGCGGCAGTTGACTATTATGCATGGCATAATTTTGTCCGCTTGCCGTTAATTTTGTTTGTAGCTTCGTCAGTCTTCTGACAGGTCTGCTACTATCTTGCGGTAAACAGAGTACATGTGTGTGCGGGATATATACCCCAGCAGGTGATTGTCCTTATCAAGAACCGGCAGCATAGATGCATCTGTGCGGTCGAACTGTCTCATAACGTCCTCCATTTTAGTGTTGACATTCAATGTGGCTTCAGGTTGTGACATGAGTTGTCGGACAGTAAAATGATGGTACAGTTCTATACGAAAGACAATGTGCCTCAGTTTTGTAATGTCAATTTCGCCCAGCAGGTTACCTGCGTTGTCCAATACGGGCAGGATGTTGTTGTGGCTTTTGCTTATGGCATGCACGAGCGAGGCCAGTGGCATGTCTGGTGATACAGCTGTATAGTTTTTGTCAATAACGCTGTCAAGACTCATAAGGGTTAGTACGGCCCTGTCGGTATGATGGGTGATAAGTTTGCCTTGTCTTGCCAATCGCATGCCGTAAATACTGTGAGGCTCGAATATTATTATAGTTAGGTATGAGCAAATGCTGACTATCATCAGCGGTATGAACATTTGGTAACCGCCGGTTATTTCGGCGATAAGGAATATGCCTGTTAGCGGTGCATGCATCACGCCTGCCATTACGGCCGCCATGCCAAGCAGCGCAAAGTTTTTCTCTGGCAGGAACACGCCTATGTTGTATATGTTCCATATTCGTGCGAAGAAAAAGCCTGCAAAGGCGCCGATGAACAATGAGGGTGCGAATGTACCGCCGCATCCTCCGCCGCCATTTGTTGCAGATGTCGCGAAAACTTTGGTAAGCAATACCATTCCAATATAGGGCACGAGCATGTTGCTGTGTCCGTAAAAGGGTGAATTGTGCAGGATTGTATCCCAGTCAGCCTCCGTCTTTCCGCTGAGCAGGATGTTTATGCTGCCATAGCCTTCACCGTAAAGCGACGGGAACAGGAAAATCAGCGGGCTTAATATTAATGCCCCAAGTAGTAACTTGGCGATGGGTTTTTGTTTCAGATGTCCGAATACAGATTCGCACGCGGTCATGGTTCTGATGAAATAAAGGCTGACAAAACCTCCGAATACACCTAAAAGTATGTTTGCCGGTATTCGTTCTACAGGCCATGGATTGTCCAATGTAAAGGTGAATAGCGAATCGCTGCCCGTAAAAATATACGTAAAGCATGTAGCCGTTACGCTTGAGATGAGAATCGGCAACAAAGAGGCCATCGTAAGGTCTATCATGAGAACCTCAAGAGTGAATACAAGTCCTGCAATGGGGGCTTTGAATATTCCGGCGATAGCGGCTGCGGCACCGCATCCTACAAGCAGCATGAGCGTCTTGTTGTCCATCTTGAACAGTTGCCCGAGGTTGCTTCCTATGGCGGAGCCAGTTAGCACAATCGGCGCTTCCGCTCCAACACTACCTCCAAAACCGATGGTTATAGCCGAGGCTATTACTGAGCTCCAGCAATTATGGCCTTTCAGCCGGCTGCGTTTGCTGCTTATGGCATAAAGAATACGTGTAATACCGTGGCTGATTTCGTCTTTTACAATGTGCCGTACGAACAGTGATGTCAGGTAAATGCCTATTACCGGATATACGAGGTACATCCAGTTGAAGGTCTCCGTGTCGAAGCCCTCGGTTAGCAGTAGCTGGATTTCCTCGATAAGCCAGTGCAGTATGAAAGCCGCAACGGCGGCGAACAGGCCGACGAGGAAGCTTAATATCAATGTAAACTGACGGTCGGTAAGATAACGTTCACGTAGCGCTATTACACGTTGCATCAGTGACGGTGATCCTTCCGCGAGTTCAGTTTCTATATGGGTGTTTGCCATTATTATTTCCTTATGATTTCCACCTGCCCGTCTTCGCGAATCCTGATAATGCTTGACGGTGTGTGCGGCTGTTTTTCCTGCCTGCGGCTATAGCATACGTAGTCGACGGCGTTGAGCAACTCTTCATCTATATCCCTATAATTTTCGGCTGCTGGTTGTCCGCTTATATTGGCGCTGGTCGATACGATAGGTTTCTGGAATCTGTAACACAGTTCTTTGGAAAATGGTTCTTGAGTTATGCGCATGGCAATGCTGCCGTCCTCGGCCACAAGGTTGGAGGCCAAGTTTACTGCATTGTCGAAAATCACGGTTGTCGGTTTTGTTGCCAGTTCCATAACCTGCCATGCCACTTCTGGCGCATTCCTTATATATCGTTGTAGGCGTACGTCCGAGTCAACCAGGCAAATCAACGCTTTTGAGTCGTCGCGTTTTTTTATTGCGTACACTTTTGCTACGGCCTCAGCATTCGTAGCGTCACAGCCTATGCCCCAAACTGTATCTGTAGGGTAAAGTATTACGCCGCCTTTTCTCATTACCTCAACGGCTTTTTTTATGTCTTCTTCGCGTGTCATTTCTCAGCTTTTGTTCTTTTTAATGTTTTGGCAGAAACAGTCGTGTGCCAATGTTCCCGTCAATAATAAAATGCAAATTTAAGAAAAAAAACAAGAACCGAAAATTTTTAATAATTAAAATGACCGAAAAAGTAGAAAAACAAGAAAACCGTGGTTTCTATGAAAGAATAGGAAGGTCTCTCCATCACGGAGAAACCTTCCCTGCCTTAAAAAACTATTTAACCATTTTGGTCGTTTTTGTTTTTCCGTTGTCAAAAGTTTCAACCTTGATTACAATGCCGGTGTAAGATTCGCTTACGCGTGAGCCTTGCACACTGTAATACGCCGTCGACACTACATTGCCGCTTTCGGCACCGACATTGTCTATACCTGATGTGTAAGTGGTGCTTGCCGCCTTGCCGAATCCTCCGCACTCGTTGGCCGCGCGTACGGTGTATTCATCGGCCGAGCCTTCGTTGATTGTGTATGAAGGAGTGGCGGTCATGCTTACAAACTCACCGTTATGGAACACGGCGTATGCCGTTGCGCCGTCTACGGCGTCCCATGTCAGGCTTGTGCCATCAGCCTTTAACATCCTGAGCTCTTTCTGCTTTGCGCTTTCGCCCGGAGTCCAGTCAGTGAATACCTTGTCGAGCGTATAGCCTTCGGCCTGCTCGGATGTAAGGATAGTTTCGTATTCGTTACTATTAGAATCTTTTGTGAATTTTAAGACTAATGATTCAGGCGAAATGACCTTGCCATTTGCGTCCATAGAATTATATTCAACGAACTTATCCGCAACGACATTCATGCCGCCGAGAGTCCAGCGGTTGCTGTTAAGCTTTTCGGGTTGAAGCAGGGTTGTGTTCAAGTAAGCGCAACGTGGATCATTGTTCCATGCACGGCCAAAGTTGAACTTTTCAGCCAAACTGTTTATAGTGCAATTATTGAACACATATCCGTAGCTGTCTCCTTTCGATGTGTCCGTTGACGGTGCTGTTAAGGTACATTCTCCACTACCGTCAGCGTTACGTTCCTCTACTGTAAGTGTACATTCATTGAAGAATACGTCGCCGCTACCGCAGATGAAGTCTACCGTTCCGTGAATGTCTGAGTTTTCAAAATAATAATCTCCATTGGCGTTAGAGTAGTAGGTGTCTTGGTATGACAATAGTCTTACGTTCTTGCATATTGTATGGTTGCCTTTGTCCTGTATTACTACAGCCCTGCCATCACTCGTACTTTTGTTGTAATAGTCGTAGGCGTTCTTAAGCGTAAGGTCTTGCATGTAAGTACCGGTACCCGTTATGAGGAACGTTGCCGAAACTCCGATACCTTCTACGGGGGCTTCGTTTACGATAATGGTTTTGTCCATGCTTTGTCCGATAATGGACACGTTGTCGCGTGAAATCGGCGTGAGCACTTCGTTGCCAAGGTCGTATGTGCCGTCGGGCAGGAAGATGTAGGCACGTCCCTGGTCGGCCGGTAACGAGTTTACTACGTCAAGTGTGTTCATTAAGTGCGTACCGTCGCCGGCCTTCACAACATAATATCCTTCTTCGTTTGTTGCCACGGGTTCGCCATCCTCAACATTGGCAATAATGATTTTGTGGATATATGCGTCGGCATTGGTTGTTGTCAGTGTAAGCCATCCTGCTTCGCCGTTATACTCAACTGTATAAGGCTCGCCGTCGGTAGAAGCTTTGCCTTCAAAGGTTTCTATCTCGTTGTTGTTTTCGTCGGTCATGGTAAAGGTGCGGTTACTGCCTTGGTTGCACATACGGAGCGAAATGTATGCGTGTCCGCCGACAAGCAACTTGATTTTTCCCGTAGGATTTAATACCCAACCGTGTGTGCCGTCATGGAACTGGGTACCGTTGCCTTCGGCTTCAAACGCCTCGTGGTCTTCGTCATAGAAGAACTCGTCCGTAAGGTCGAATGTGTATCGTGCGGTAGTACTTGCTGTCTCGATTTCGGTGGCAATGGCATAAAGGTTGATATCCGACGTAACGATATAATCGGTGGTGTATTTCTCGCCACCGTCTGCGGACATGAACCATCCACGGAAAGCTTGCCCGTCGGGTATTTTTACGTCAGCCTCACCTTTTGTGAATTCATTGATAGGCCTGTCTTTCTCAACCTTTTGGTCGTTGCTTATTACTTGTCCGTCAGTATTATAATATGTAAGGGTATAATAGGGCTTGTGCTTGAACGTGGCTTTGTATGCTACGGTCTCGCCGTTGGCGCTTACGTTTATAGTTACCAGCACTGAGCCGTCGATTTGTTCAGTGTATGTTACTTCTCCGTCAACCTCGCCGTTGTCGCATGTTATACTGGTGATGGGATTTGTTTCTGAGGGCAGTTCCACGTCGTTGAATAACTCGATAGTTGCTTCCTGGACGTTTTCTGATGTTTCGGTGAATATGTCTACGGCCTCGTATGTTGTTCCATTGTAAATGAACGACCCGAGTGAAGGGTATTTAGACATGTCAACGTTGCCGTAAAGAGCTAAGTCGGTGATATAAGAGTTTTGGTTTAAAGTAAAATTCTCAATTCTTATAACACAGTTCTTTTTTCATCGAATGTAAATGTTAATGTCTCACCTTTAGAATCGGCTATTGATTTGTTGTGTAATACATTCCAATCTGTGTCATCCTCGCCTTTAACCATTAGTTTGATTCCACGGTTCCCACCTGTTGCAGCTTGTGTAAGGACTATTTTTGTTAATGAGCCGATTTTTGATGTTTCGACATACGGTTCAAATTGCTTATTTAGTTCGTCTTCATATTTTGCAAGTTCTATATATCCAAGTCCTTTATCTTCAAGATTTGTGAATTTGTCTTGTGTCTTGTTAGGATATGCTCCTGCTCCTTTGAGTGTAAACGTTATTTTTTCACGACTGTATTTAGTCGTGACTTCATGGGAATGTGCCTCGGTGCTTTTCATGTCAAATTCAGGCCATTCGGTGAACGATGTCGAGTAAATCTCTTTTTCCTGAATTCCGGTGTCCGAAATGAATGTTGCTGTAATCTTGTAAAGATATATACTTCCGGTCGCTATGATTTCAACATAACCTTGTGCCGCCTCCGTGGATGTCGCGGTATATTCAGTGTAGTCAGCGTTAACTTTCGTTCCGCCTATCGTGAAGTCATGACAGCTTGGATATGTAGTAACGGCGATAACATTCCTTGCGTTGTTTACGGGTACATGTATGATAGTTCCGGCGTTAATCTGTACATCGGAACTTCTTACGGCAAATTTTCCGTTGGTTGCATCTACGAAAAGGCTTACGCCTTCAACGTCAGAAGCCACTTCACCAGTGCTTTTTTCGATACTTACACTTGCTAATGTTGCAGGTACGTGATTTTGGAAGTCCCATGTCGCAACGACGTTCTGCGCCTTTGCGGCACAAGCCAACAATACGAAAAGACACAATATGCCTAATCTGAGTAACTGTTTTCTCATAAGTGATTTGTTTTTAAGTGTTCAGTATTATTTTAGTAAATAGTTTTCACGTACACATTTGGCTTTCATCACGAACATCCATCTGCAAATTTAAACAATAATAATGAAACTGCAATGAAAGAGGTGGATTTTTTGTCAAATAAGTTTGAAAAAGTTTATTTCGTTACCTATTGTTATGAGTGTTTGCTGTTCGCTGCCATCCAACAGATTTGCGGATGAACCAATATCACGGATAAACCATTATTTGACAGACATGGAAAATCATTCTTTTTAATTAACGCCCTTTCGTGTCGCAATTAACGGCCTTTCACGTCGTAAAAGAGCATGTTTTGGAGAACGAAAGACGTTCTTTTGCAAGAATACTAATATCTGGTCCGGTTTCTGCCGTCTGCCCTACAAAACTTTGCGGGCTGCTACAACTTTTTTAAGTGAACAAGTCAAAATTCTTATACATTGTCGTTTGACATATTAGTCCTATAATATAATAAGGTGAAAACAAATTTGTTCCGTGTTTCTTGTTTTTTGTCCTAATGCGCCTCTTAATGAAAATTTAATATAAAAAGATTTTGTCATTAAAATTAATCAGCTATATTTGCACTATAAATGTAAACATGTCTAACGATTAAAATTTTGTGATTATGAAAAAACTTTTACGCTTATCTTTAGTAGCGCTATGCGCAATGGTCAGCTCTGTGGCTTTTGCTGACGCTTATAAGACATTGACGTTTCCAGATGACAACAGTGAAAAGAATAAAGTAAATGGGTATGTTGATACATGGACAGCTATAATTGGCAAGGATTCGTGGTCTATTGCCAATTTCAATAACTATCAATGGGATGGTTGGACTTATATTCGTTGCGGGAGAAAAAGCGATGCATCTGTTGCTTCAATAGCCACAGATTTCGCTATTGACCAACCAATATCAAGTGTTGTTGTTACATTTAATAAGCTTAACAACGCTGATAAAGTAAATTCTATTTCACTTATTGTTGCATCCGATGCAGATTTCGCTAATGTTGTGGAAACTGTTGAAGCCCCTAATAAAGAAGCTGGAGACATGATATTTGCAATAACAAATCCTAAAGCGAATTATTATTACAAATTAGTTTTTGATTGTCAACCAACAGGAAAGAATGGTAACATTGAGATTTCAAAGGTGCAATATTTAACAGGCGTTTCAAAAAAATCAGCAGACTTAAAATTTAGCGAGACTTATGTTGAAATTGAACAAGGAACAACATTTACGGCTCCAACGTTTACCAAAGCAACTAATGCAACTGTTACATTTGCTTCAGACAATGAAGGTGTCGCATCTGTCAATAGCGAAGGTAAAATAACCTTAGGAGGAGAATTGGGCTCTGCTACAATTACAGCAAAATCAGAGGAAAATGATGAATATTTTGCAGGCGATGCGACATGCAAGATTTCCGTATTTGTTTATAATACATATAAGAAAGCAACTGTTATAACAAGTGGAAAGTCCTATTTACTTGTAGCCCAAAGAGATAACAAAACTTATTACGCATATCCCGTAGATGCAGATAGAGATTATTCTTATCTCAGTAGTGGAATTGTTGATGGATTAACTGAAAGTATAAAAGTCAAGAGTTTATATGACGACGACTTTGTATTTACAGAAGTAAACGATGGTTATACAATACAAGATTGTTACGGTCGCTATCTTTATTCAGAAGGTAAACATAATACTTTTAATGTAGGACAGGATCCGCAAACATGGATTGTAGAACCGCAAACAGACGGTACATTCAAGATCTCAATGGGAACATATTTTATCCAGTGGGGTCAAGGAAGTTTTACAACATTCGGTTGCTGGCCTGAAATGCAAGAAAATGCCGTATTACCATATTTATATGAACTTGATGAAACAGGAGCCGGCATTGACAACATTACCGTTGAGCAGGAGTTTGACGAGAACGCTCCCGTTTACAACCTGCAGGGTCAGCGTGTAAGCAAGGATACAAAGGGAATCCTTATCCAGAACGGAAAGAAGTTCATCAACAGATAATGATGTGAACACGGAAGGATGACGTGGTAAATATCCTTTCATTCGTAATATGGGAGGGGATGCGAACACATCGCATCCCCTTTCCTTTTTTATTAATAGGCGCATGGGTTCAATCTGACAAGTCAAACTGTCATTCTGAACTTGATTCAGAATCTACGGTGCAGGACAAAACTCTATGATGATAGTTCATGGATTCTGAATCAAGTTCAGAATGACGATTTGACTTGTTGGCATAAGGGGTGCGAAGAATATTCAGCACTTCTCTCAACTTGCACTATCTTTTGATAAGATAGGCTGCGTCTCAACAATAAAAATAAAAGTTCGTTTCTCTTACTTTTATTTTGCACTTCTCTCAACTTGCACTATCTTTGCAATTGACTATTAACCTATTTATCTTTAAACTAAGATGAAAAAGAGAAATATTTTCGTTGTGTTGTTGCTGACTTTTGCCGTTGGTGCAGGTGCACAGACGCTGCCTTATATGAATCCTGAGCTGTCGGCGCGGCAGAGAGCCGAAGACTTGTGCTCACGGATGACGCTTGAGGAAAAGGCTACGGTCATGATGAACAACTCGAAGGCGATACCACGTCTCGGCATTCCGCAGTTCGCATGGTGGAGTGAGGCACTGCATGGGGTGGGACGTAACGGTCTTAGTACTGTGTTCCCTTCATGTATAGGAATGGCTGCGTCGTTCGACGATGGCTTGCTCGAACGTGTGTTTACTGCCGTAAGCGATGAGGCTCGCGCAAAGAATACTGCGCAGAGGCGCAAAGGTAGCGTGGATACGTATCAGGGGCTTTCGTTCTGGACGCCTAACATAAATATTTTCCGCGATCCGAGATGGGGCAGGGGACAGGAGACTTATGGTGAAGATCCGTACATGAACTCTCGTATGGGACTTGCCGTTGTGCGTGGCCTGCAAGGACCTTCCGACCGTAAATACATGAAGTTGTACGCATGCGCAAAGCATTTTGCGGTGCACAGCGGTCCGGAGAAGACCCGCCATAGTTTTAATATAGAGGATTTGCCTGAGCGTGATTTGTGGGAGACTTACCTGCCTGCGTTTAAGGATCTTGTGCAGATAGGAGGAGTGAAAGAGGTTATGTGTGCTTATCAGCGCATTGACGGTGACCCTTGTTGTGGCAGCAACAGGTTGTTGCAGCAGATTCTGCGTGACGAGTGGGGCTTCGACGGACTTGTCGTGAGTGACTGTGGAGCAATAAGCGACTTTTGGGAACCTGGCGCTCATGGGGTGTCTAAAGATGCTGCATCGGCTTCGGCAAAGGCTGTGATAAGTGGAACTGACGTTGAATGCGGCAGTAATTACAAGCGGTTGCCTGATGCTGTTAAGGCAGGCGAGATAACAGAAGCCCAGATAGACACCAGCGTGGTGAGACTGCTTGAGGCAAGGTTTGAACTCGGTGACTTCGACCCCGATTCGCTTGTGGAATGGACCCGCATACCTGAAAGCGTTGTAGCCTGCAAGGAACATAAGGACCTTGCGTTGCAGATGGCGCGCGAACAGATGGTGCTTCTGCATAACCGTGGCAATATTTTGCCTTTGGCGAAGGATGCTAGTAAGATAATGGTCATGGGGCCTAATGCTGCCGATTCTATAATGCTGTGGGGTATTTATTACGGGCAACCGAGCCATTCAGTGACCGTGCTTGAGGGGATTGGCAATAAGCTTGGTGGCGATGTAAGATATACTAAAGGGTGCGAGATTACGTCATTGACAGAGACTGAGAGCGTTTTCTCCAAACTGACATGCCGTGGAGGCAAGCAGGGTATGAGCGCCCAGTTCTGGAACAACACGGAGATGGAGGGAGTTCCGGCTTATGAAACGACATATTCGGCTCCGCTGCATTTTGACAATGGCGGTAACACGGTGTTTGCCCCTGGAGTGCGGCTTACGGACTTTACGGCGCGGTTCCGCGGAACCCTTGTTGCCGACAAGGATGAGACACTTGACATAATGTATACCAATGATGATGGTTTCAGGCTGGTTGTCAATGGTGACACGATTGCCGAGAGATGGAAAACGGATCGTTTACGATTCAACCGTCGTAAGCTTGACGTTAAAAAAGGCCGTAAATACGACATCCAGGTGGATTATATGCAACTTAAAGGAGGGGCGACGCTGAACTTTGATGTTGCCGTAGTGCGTAATGTAACGGCAAGTGAGATAGCCGAGCGTGCGCGTGATGTGGAAACAGTAGTGTTTGTCGGCGGTATTTCTCCCAACCTTGAACGTGAGGAGGCAAAGGTAACCGAGCCCGGTTTTGATAATGGCGACCGTACGAGCATAGAGCTTCCTGCCGCTCAACGTGAGATACTGAAGGCTTTGCATGAGGCAGGCAAGAAGGTCGTGTTGGTTAATTGCAGTGGCAGTGCCGTAGCGTTAACGCCGGAACTGGAGACTTGTGACGCTATTCTGCAGGCTTGGTATCCCGGGGAACAAGGAGGACATGCCGTAGCCGACGTCTTGTTCGGTGATTATAATCCATGTGGAAAGTTGCCCGTTACATTCTATAAGGATGACAGCCAGTTGCCTCCTTTTGACGATTATCGCATGGCAGGCCGTACTTATCGGTATTTTAACGGTGAGCCTCTTTTCCCGTTCGGTTACGGATTGAGTTATACGACTTTCGCTTTGGGTACTCCGGTATATGACGCCCAAGCCGGTAAAATACATGTAAGCGTGACCAATACAGGCGCTCGTGACGGTGTGGAGGTCGTGCAGGTATATCTTGATAAGCCAGATGATGCAGGCGGCCCGTTAAAGACTTTGCGTGGATTTAAACGTGTAGAGCTAAAGGCCGGAGAGACGAAAGACGTAGTGGTGGACTTCCCGAGAAGTGCCTTTGAATGGTGGAATGTGGATACTAATACTATGTGTGTTACGCCTGGTAAGTATGAATTGCAGGTCGGAACGTCGAGCGTTGATGTTAAGAAGATAGTTTGCGAACTAAAATAACGTGAGTTCGGTATAAGGTAATTTCCGTAAACATCTTTCATCTTTCAGCCTTGCGCTTAACAACCTGACTGTCAATTGTTTATGAGCTGACAGAAGCCTATCGGGCATCTGTCAGCCATTTCCCGTCAGTAGCCGGAGTGAAAGACCCTGAAAGATTCGCCCTCAATCTTTCAGCTCCAAACATCCTGATAGCCAGCGTGTTATCCCCAACGCTGACAGACTGACAGATGTTTACGAAAATTATCATCATTTGTTTACTTATAAAACACGGCCTTCAATGTTATGAAAAACGGTCTTTTACATTGCGATTCGTGCTCTTTTGCAAGGTAATAACGTATAAAGCGATAATGAAAAATGGATAATCATGCGCATTGGGTTATGGCTGATTATCCATTTTTCATTATTGTAATCTGTTCTTGTTTATGCGTTGACATCGTCCTGTATGTCCCAGCCGATGGCACTTGCGCCAAGTACAGCGGCTGATGAGCCGTCAAGGCCGCTTACCAAGAACTGGGCCTTGCCCTTGAAGATGTTAAGGACGTGCTCGTCATAACTTTTCTTTATAGGATTCATTATGAGATCGCCTGCTTTTGTCAATCCTCCAAAGAATATGAACGCTTCAGGAGAAGAGAACGCAGCAAAGTCAGCGCATGCCTCTCCAAGCATTTCACCTGTGAAATCATACACCTTCTTTGCAAGTTCGTCACCTTGTCCTGCCGCGATTGATACGTCGAGAGACGTTATCTTTTCTGGTTCAAGTTCACGGAGTGACGACGGAGTGTTTGTCGTGGCAAGTAATTCGCGTGCAGTGCGCGCCACGCCTGTAGCCGAGCAGTAAGCCTCGAGACAGCCAGTGCGCCCGCAACCGCATGAACGTCCGTTCTCGCGGCGCATGATGACATGTCCCAATTCTCCGGCAAAGCCGTCACATCCATAAACCAACTGGCCATTGATGACAATGCCTGAACCGACACCGGTTCCGAGTGTTAGCATGATAAAGTTCTTCATGCCTCGTGCCACTCCGTAAGTCATTTCGCCTATGGCGGCAGCGTTAGCATCGTTGGTTATAGCCACAGGTACGCCTAAACGCTTCTTGAACAGTTCAGCAAGCGGAACAATCCCTTCGTGTGCCCAGACTATATTAGGCGCATATTCAATCGTGCCTTTGTAGTAATTGGCGTTAGGAGCGCCAATGCCCATGGCTTTGATCTTGTCAATGCCTCCTACCTGGTCAATGATGATCTGCAACGCTTCAAACGCAGCATCAACATATTCTTCTACAGTTAGGTAGCCTTGGGTCTTTATTGCGGTCGTAGCCTTGATGTCTCCACGACTGTCTACGATTCCGAACACGGAATTAGTACCGCCAAGGTCAAGTCCGATGACGTATGGCTTTAATGGTTGTGATATCATGATATAGAACTTTTAAAATGTTAAAAAATATATGTTTGCAAAGTTATCAAAAATCCATTCACCTGACAAAGTTTTGTTGGTAAAATTTGTTTCTTTCGTAAAAAATTAGCAATTTTGCACCCGCTATGCCGTTTCAAATTCATATAGACGTACTCGATTGGATATTTAAAGGCATGCTTATAGGTATTGTCGCTTCGGCGCCGATGGGGCCTGTAGGCGTGTTGTGTATACAACGTACGCTTAATAAAGGGCGCTGGTACGGCTTTGTTACCGGTATCGGAGCGACGGTGAGCGACTTTATTTATGCTCTGATAACGGGATTCGGTATGAGCTTTGTTATGGACCTTATCAATAATAACCATAACCGCTTTGTCTTGCAGATAACGGGAAGTATAATGTTGATGGTCTTCGGAATATATTGTTTCCGCTCTGACCCTACAAAAAAAATACATGTAAGCGGAAATAAAAAAGGTACATTGATTCATAACGGGGTAACGGCATTTCTCGTAACGTTTTCCAATCCGCTTATAATATTCCTCTTCATGGCGGCGTTTGCCCAATTTGCGTTCGTGATACCCAAGCATCCGTTGCACATGTGTGTTGGGTATTTCAGCATAATTTGTGGCGCCCTGCTATGGTGGTTTGGGTTGACTTGGCTTATTGACAAGGTGCGTAACAAGTTTGACAACAGCAGTATTGTTATCATAAACAAGATTATCGGGAGTGTGGTTATTATATTCTCACTGCTTGTGCTGATTGGTACGGTGTTTAATTTGTACACTTTCCATTACTGACATAGTGTTGTGGCTTTACGGTTTATAAGGCCATAAATGGTAAGCATTATAGCGCAACCAATAATTCCCATAACTTTTAAACTACAGAAGACATGTTCATTTCTCAGGAATTAAGAAGAAAGAATATAGCTGAATACTTGCTATACATGTGGCAGGTGGAAGATATTATAAGGGCTTATGGATGCAGTTTGAGCCGGATTAGGCATGAGTATATTGATAAATTCGACTATACGGAGGAACAAAAGGAGGAAATGGCCGATTGGTATGGAAACCTTGTGCGTATGATGAATCAAGAAGGTTGCAGGGAGAAAGGCCATCTGCAAATCAACAAGATTGTCATGCAACAGCTTGTTGAGCTTAACGCACAACTGCTGCAAAGTACGAAATACCCTTTTTATAACAGCGAATATTACAAGGTTCTGCCTTTCATCGTCGAGTTACGCAAGCGTGGGGCGGATAATGAGGAAAATGAAGTGGAGACATGTTTCAACGCCCTTTATGGAGTGATGATGCTTCGTTTACAAAAAAAGAAGATAAGCCCTGATACTGAACATGCCATAAAAGAGATAACAACTTATATCGGGATGTTGTCGGATTATTTCATGAAAGATAAGGTTGAACCGCTTGAATTTGACTGATATAACCACAATAATTGCTGAATACGATGAATATATTGATTACCGGATGTAACGGACAGCTGGGCAATGAACTGAGGTTGCTGGAGAAAGACTATTCGCAACATAAATTCTTTAATACGGATAAAGACGAACTTGATATAACCAACCAGCTTGCGATAAATGACTTTGTAAACCGTAATATGATTGACGGCATAGTGAATTGTGCGGCGTATACGGCTGTTGACAAGGCCGAAGCGGACCAGAAACTATGCACGGCGCTTAATACGGAAGCTCCTGCTTATTTGGCTGCTGCCATAGAAAAACGCGGCGGATGGATAATACATATATCAACGGATTATGTCTTTAACGGGAAGAAATATAATCCTTATGTCGAGACGGATGTACCGTGTCCAGACAGTGTGTATGGAAATACGAAACTTGCAGGAGAACTGGGAGTCAGCAAATTCTGCCATCGTGCGGTGATAATACGTACAGCATGGCTTTATTCTACATTCGGTAATAATTTTGTTAAGACAATGCTTCGTCTTGGTCATGAACGGAATGAATTAGGCGTGGTATTCGACCAGATAGGCTCTCCTACTTATGCGCGAGATTTGGCTCAGGCAATCATTACAGTGATAGAGAAGGAGATTAAACCTGGAGTTTATCATTTTTCAAATGAGGGAGTATGCAGCTGGTATGATTTTACAAAGGCCATACACCGTATTGCCGGTATAACAACGTGTAATGTCAGGCCCATACATACGTCAGAATATCCGACACCTGCTGAGCGTCCGGCCTATAGCGTGCTCGATAAGACTAAAATCAAGGAAACTTTCGGAATAAATATTCCGTATTGGGAGGATAGTCTTAGGGAATGTATTGAGAAATTGAAATAAAAAGACGAATATTTTAATAGAGCTTGGAGTGTGAACGTCTGTGTCTTGTCTGTTTATTCAACGAGGCATTTTGACACTGCTGCTTTTGCGCTATTGAGCATAAGGCAAGTTTTACTTTTGCTCCTTAACATCTTTAACTCCTTAATTATACATGAATAAAGAAATAGAAAGAAGGCGAACTTTCGCCATCATATCACATCCTGATGCTGGTAAGACGACTCTTACAGAAAAATTTCTGTTATTCGGCGGGCAAATCCAGGTGGCTGGAGCCGTTAAGAATAACAAAATCCGTAAGACAGCCACATCCGACTGGATGGACATTGAGAAACAACGTGGAATATCCGTGTCGACATCGGTGATGGAGTTTGATTATGACGGATATAAGGTAAACATTCTCGATACTCCCGGTCACCAGGATTTTGCCGAGGACACTTACCGTACCTTGACGGCAGTAGATTCTGCCATTATTGTCGTGGATGGAGCTAAGGGTGTTGAGGCGCAGACGCGCAAACTGATGAATGTTTGCCGCATGCGTAACACTCCGGTTATCATATTCATCAACAAGATGGACCGTGAGGGACGCGACCCTTTTGACCTTCTTGACGAACTGGAGCAGGAACTTGAAATTCATGTACGTCCTTTATCGTGGCCGATTAATCAGGGGGCTAAGTTTAAAGGAGTATATAATATTTATGAGCAGAAGCTCGATTTATTCACGCCTGATAAACAGCGCGTTACCGAGAAAGTAGAGGTAGACATCAACAGTAGCGACCTTGAAAGCCATATTGGTGAGGCCGATGCCGTTAAGTTACGTGAAGACCTTGAACTTGTAGATGGCGTTTACCCTGAATTCAATGTCGAAGATTACCGTGCGGCCAAGACTGCGCCAGTGTTTTTCGGTAGTGCCCTGAATAATTTTGGTGTGCAGGAGTTGCTCAATTGTTTTGTAAAGATTGCTCCAAGTCCGCGTCCAACGAAAGCGGAGGAGCGTATTGTAATGCCTGATGAGCCGAAGTTTACCGGATTTATTTTCAAGATAACGGCCAATATTGATCCCAACCACCGTTCTTGTATAGCGTTCTGCAAGGTGTGCAGCGGGCGTTTTGAGCGCAATCATCCATACCAACATGTGCGTCTTGGCAAGACGGTACGCTTCTCGTCGCCGACGCAGTTCATGGCACAGCGTAAGAGTACGATAGACGAGGCATGGCCAGGAGATATTGTCGGATTGCCGGATAACGGAATTTTCAAGATTGGTGACACATTGACTGACGGTGAACAGTTGCACTTCCGTGGGCTTCCGTCGTTCTCTCCTGAAATGTTCAAGTATATCGAGAACGATGATCCGATGAAGGCTAAACAGCTTGCCAAGGGTATAGACCAACTCATGGATGAGGGTGTTGCCCAGATGTTCGTTAACCAGTTTAACGGTCGCAAGATTATCGGAACGGTGGGGCAGCTGCAGTTTGAGGTCATACAGTATCGTCTTGAAAACGAGTATAACGCTAAATGTAGGTGGGAACCTGTACATTTGTACAAGGCTTGCTGGATAGATTCTGACGACCCGGCAGAGCTTGACTCGTTCAAAAAGCGTAAATATCAGTACATGGCCAAAGACAAAGATGGCCGTGACGTATTCCTTGCCGACTCAGGTTATGTGTTGCAGATGGCCCAGCAGGATTTCAAGCATATCCGTTTCCACTTTACAAGCGAGTTCTGAAAAGTGGCAGGGTTTTGTGTAAGGAAAACTATCTAAGATAAAGCAATGGGCGGGAGCAAGTTTATTTGCTTCCGCTCATTTCATGTATTCCGTCCTGTCGTTTTCCGTTATTTCCCGTATTACCTTGCATGGATTGCCGTAAGCCAGCACATTGGCAGGTATGTTTTTTGTTACGACACTGCCTGCGCCTATCACAGTGTTGTCTCCTATACTTACACCTGGCAGCACACATACATGTGCGCCAATCCATACATTGTTGCCTACGGTTATTGGCAGAGCATACTCTAAGCCGTTAATGCGCCTTTCAACATCAATAGGGTGGCCGGCTGTATAGAATCCGCATTGAGGGGCAACGAATACATTGTCGCCGAATTTAACCTTCGCACCGTCAAGTATGACGCAGTCCATATTCATAAAAAAGTTTTCGCCTATTTCTATATTGTATCCATATATGGGGCGTATAACGAAGCGGTTTTTCAATGGTGACGGGCAAAACGGCGAAAGTTGTTTGTTTATAGGCAGTTACAAGCGGAGGTCTGAAAGGGGCAAATAATTCGAAGCGGTTTTTCTGCTTTACATTGGCTTACATCTGCTTTACATTTCATGAGGTATCGTAGTTTATTCCGGCTTCATATCTTTACATCGAGGTTCAAATACTGCTTTAATTGGGCTTCAGACGTGGTTTTCATGGCCTGTGTCCGCGTCATCAGGGCTGCTATGGCTTATTTATCGATACGGATGGTTCGACGGTTGTATGGTCGTTTTTTTTTGTGGCCTTTCTTTATTTTGTTTTATTGATTTTCTTCCAAATAATAATTATTTGGTATATTTGCAGTCGTAAAACATACGATATGGCAAAGGTTATTCATGTGCATTTACTGCATAATATTGACGGATTGAGGCGGAAGGACTGGTATTTCAGCTCCATTTCGGCCGTTTATACGGTTCTGACGGCGGAACAGGTCGGGGCGACAAAGAACTACCTGCTGCACGCCGGACTGGCCGGAAACGGCACTGTATGCACTAAAAAGGCCATTATCAAGCAGTCTCAGCTTATTTCCGGCGGCAGACGGGATGATGGTTAGTATGATAAAATAACGCCGTTAGAAAGGTTTTCGGGCGTTATTTCCAGGAATGCTGACGAGGGGGCGCGATGCCCCCTTTTTCATGTCCTTTTTGATTTAGGGTTACAATTAGGGTTACTGTTTAGGGTTACAACTTTATGAAGTTTAGGGTTACATTTAGGGTTACAAAAACGCTTTTTTGAGTGTACGCCCGAAATAGGAAACCCGACAAAAGATGCAAGCAAGTGCCGTTTTTCCGCATTTTCGGCGAGGAAAAACGACACTTTTATTGTGCTTACTCCTTATTATATAAGCGTTAATACGCCTGATAGTCAGTGCTTTCCGTGAGTTTTCAGGTGTAAATGGCTTAGAATAGGGTGTGCGTGCGCCTTTGTGTGCCTGATGTGTGCTATTCGAGGCGGACGAGGCCACGGACGAGAGCCACGCCGTGGAACTGGTCTTTGGACAGTTCAAAAGGCTCGTATTCAGGATTGTCGGACACAATGAGGACATGCTGTTCGTCGGAGCCGCGCCGTATGCGCTTGATTAGCGGTCCTTGTGCTGTGTCGAGGACATAAGTCTTATTCCACTGAAAGAACAGGTCGTTGAGTGGAACGCGCTGGCAAGCGACGAGGTCGCCGGAATAATAAGTCGGCTGCATCGAGTCGCCCTTGACAGGCATGAGGAAGTCAGCCCCCTTGAATGCAGGTATGACGTAACGTTCGCATTCATATTCCATAACTCCGTTGTCGTCGCCCGTGAATGCCCCGGCCATTGCGCTGAGGGGAATGAGCGGTATGCCTTCTTTGCTGTTCTCAGGAACATGATGAGCCGGTTCTGTTGGTCGTTCATCAATGGGAGTACTGGGAGAACTGGGAGTGCTGGGAGATTTGAGCATATCACCTTCCCCAGTGAGAAGCCACTCGCAATTTATTGCGAATGTCTTGGCTATTGTGGACAAAATATCAAATTTAGGTTGTGTGCCAGCCAAGTAGCTTCTAATGTTTGACTCAGCTACGCCTATAATCTTTGCAAACTGAGAGTTTTTCCCATTGCAGAATGCGTTGATTAATGCCTGTATGCGTTCTGATATAGAGGTATTTGTATTCATATTCGCAATATTTTGCTAATTTAGACGCATTTTGTTGCGCAATTTCTTGCGAGTTTCGCAGGATTATACTATCTTTGCAGCGTGGTTAATAAATAACCAGCGGCCAAAGATAATGAAAAAGGCCGAGATTAACGAATTTTCAAGATTAAAGAATATGAACGACGAGATTAAGGAGTGGAAGACGCAGAGCTACAGGACGCGAGTTGCCGCATACCTCATACTTGACAACGTAAGTTTCTCTTTCAACGAGGAAGACGGGATTGTGTTTACCGCCCCGGAGTTTTACGTAGAGAAGATGAAGCGCAGCCTTGTGACATCTTTCGGTTGCAAGAAGTGGCCGGTGATAACAGAGTATTAACGAATAAAACAAGCGAGACAATGGAAAACGAGAAGGACATATTGGAAATGGTAGTCATGGAAATAGAGACATGGACGAGAAGCTGCACCAGGAAAGCGGACAAATACCAGAAGGACATGGACGAGGACTACGTGCACTTTTTCTGCTGGCATTCGGAGGACATGTACAAGGTGCAGTTGAAGCTGAAGGAGTACCTCGAGTTGGAGAAGGCGGCAAGCCGCGGAAGTCTGGACGACGTGAAGGAGTACCTGAGACACACGGCGGAGCATTACAGCGACGACCTGATATACGGTTCGGTGCAGAACCACAGCACTGACACCTCGTTCAACACAGCCCACCTGCTGGAGAAGGAGGTAAAGCAGGACATCGTGCGTGAATACAAGAGCCTGCTTGGGTACATTGCGAAACAGGAGGCAAAGACCGCAGACTGACGAGGCCTCGGATGGCGGCCCGGAAAGACGGGCAAGGGGCGGCAGGCGCGGCCGGAAAGTTGGAAAATCGAAAGCGTAGGACAGCCGCCGGGGTTCGACTCCCCACGCCCCACGAAGCAATTGAGAGTTAAGAATTAAAAAATTAAGAGTTATGGCAAAGAGACAGGACAACGAGAAGTTGAGGGAACAGTGGCGTCACAAGCTGATGACGCTCGTGGGCTGCGTGACGCACACGCAAGTGGTTGCCGACCAGGCGATAGGGCTGGCCAACAGGTTTATGAAATACGACGAGATGGACGACAGCGACGCCGTGCGCACGGTGGAGAACCTTTCGTGCATGTGCGAGGAGGCGTTGCAGGTGATATGCGCTGAGCTGGCGAAAGGCACACGGCTCGGCAATGGTGAAACCAAATAAATGGATACGGATATGAGCAAGCAGATTTTGACAGACAAGGAGACAAAGCATTTCCTTATGAAGGCGTTTGGATGCACACAGCAGGCCGTGTGGCGTGCGCTGACTTTCAAGCGTGACAGCGACCAGGCGCGGAAGATAAGGACGCTGGCGCTGAAGCGCGGCGGCAAGCTGGTGGACGGCTACGTGCCGGAGTGCGAGACCGTACATAATGAGGTTGACAGGACGATGGAGCAGACGTTCGGACCGAGGGTGAAGATGGTGTACGACCGCAAGACGGGCGAGACCAGGGTGTATGTTGACGGCGAATGCAGGGAAAGCTACGCCGGGCTGGACGTGCCGGAGTTCATGCAGCTCCAGGGCGAGGTGCAGCTGATGGCGGCGGCGTTGTAAGGCAATGGGCGATGGAGTATTATGGAAAGATACTGTGCATATCCCACCATGACCTGACGTATGACGACCGCCCCACGGTAGTGGACGGCAAGGCGGACTACAGCAGGAGCAGGGCGCTGAAGGGCTTGCACCCGTCGATGCTTTTCGAAGAAGAGCTTGCTCCAATAATGTCGGAGCCAAACTATAAACAATTATCGGCAAGAGGCCAAATAAACATAGTACGTCAAGGCAAGGGTAAAGGCAATTACGCACTCGTGGAGATAGCGACAATCCCCCTGCGTTTTCAAGAGAAGATAAAGTTAAAATACGGAGACATGAAAGAGGACATACTGAAAAACTGGTTCGGCAGCCACTACCGCGTCGACGCGAAGGCGAGGGAGTTCTACACGAAGTTCCGCTTCGAGAACGGCGACGCGCTGCCGCCGGAACACATACAGGAGTACACGGTGAACGCGTCGGTGATAGAGGCCGTGTTGGCGGTGATGGAGGACACGGTGCTGATGCGCAAGGCGATGAAGGGCGGCCCGGTGAACTGGGGCGAGATGGCCGGGGCCATCAGTTATTACCAGACGGAGTTCGGGCACACGCTGCCGATGAGCGCCAACCGCTTCAAGCGCAAGGTGAGCGACTTCAGGACGAAAGGCTACGAAAGCCTGATAAGCGGAAAGTTCATGAACCAGAACAGGCGGAAGGTGACATACGGCATCGAGAGGCTGCTGCTGGCGATAGACGGCCAGCCGGAACAGCCGTTCAACACCACTGTGTGGGAGCAGTACAACATGTTCGTGCAAGGCGACCTTGAGCTGTACGACCCGGAGACCGGCGAGGTGCTCGACCCTGCGGACTTCACCGACAAGGACGGCAACCCGATAGTGCTGAGTCCGGCCACGGTGGCGGCTTACCTGAACAATCCGCAGAACAAGGCTTTCCGAGCGAAGCTGCACATGAGCCAGTGGGACTTCAACAACGCTTACCGCCCGTACCACCTGCGCCATGTGGGAGAATATTCGCTGAGCAAGATTTCGCTCGACGACCGCGACTTGCCGCGCCCTATGAAGGACGGCAACAGGGTGAAAGCCTATTACGCCTACGACGTTGTGAGCGGCGCCGTGGTGGGTTACGCCTACAACCGGCTGAAGACCGCCGAGCTGTTCCTTGACTGTATGAGAAACATGTTCAGGACGCTCGACAGGAACGGGATGTACATCCCTGCGGAGCTGGAGGTGGAGCACCACTTAGTCAGCGACTTCGCGGACGGCCTGATGCAGGCCGGTACGGTGTTCCCCCTGATACGCTGGTGCAACCCCGGCAACTCGCGCGAGAAACGCGCCGAGCATTTTAACCGGGCGAAAAAGTATGGCGTGGAGAAACGCACGCAGGTTGGAATCGGACGATGGTACGCCCGGCTGGAGGCCAACCGTCCGAAGGAGGAGAAAGTGTACGACGAAAAGAACAATACCTACAAGGTGAAGAGCTACACCTACGACGAGCTTGTGGCCGACGACATACGCGCCATCGGCGAGTATAACAGCCAACTGCACCCGAACCAGAAGAAATACCCCGGCATGACGAGATGGGACGTGCTCTGCGCACGCCAGAACCCGAACCTCGCACCTTGGGACAAGGCTATGCTTTACAGGTACATCGGCTACCGCACGGAAACGACCATACGCAACAACAGCTACCTGACGGTGCAGTACAAGAACTTCGGGCTGCCCGACCCTGAAATCATCGCCAAACTGGAGCCGAGGAACTACAAAGTGAAAGCCTATTATTTGCCCGACACGGACGGCAACATCGACGAGGTGTACATCTACCAGCACGGACGTTATATCGCCACCTGCAAGCCCGTGACGCGCTACAACGAGGCCACGGCCGAGCAGACCGAAGCCGACAGGACCGCTTATACCGAACAGGCGAAATATGTGGCCAAGTTCGATAAGATGATGAAGGACGGCAAGATAAGGAAGGTCGGCATAATGAAGAAAGCGGAGGCAAAGGAGATAGCGGACATCAAGGCAGAGGCGGTGGAAACAAGCCCGCGCACGGACGATGAAGACTATTCTGCATACCTGGACGTGGCACATTATGAGGCCGAGGCCGTGGCGAAAATCTAATGGCATTAAAACGACATAAAAACAGCATAATCATGGAAATAACGAACGAAGTTAAACAGCGGATTGCGGGGGCGATAGCCTCCGACCGCGAGAACTATCCCAGCGACAACCGCCACGCGACGGCGCTGGGCATAGCGGCAAGTGTGTACAACGCTATCAAGAAAGGGAACTACGAAAAACAGGTGAGCGACGCCAACTGGGTGGGCATAGCCCGGAGGCTTGGCGTGCAGTTGCGCACGGAAATGCCGTGGACGGCGGCCAAGACCCCGACCTACGTGTTCATCAGCAAGCAGCTGGAGGCGTGCCAGGACAGCGGTCTGAGTGCCATTCTGTGCGACATGCCGAACATTGGCAAGACCTTCACGGCAAAGGCCTACGTGAAGCAGCACAGGAACGCCGTGTACGTGGACTGCTCTCAGGTGAAGACGAAGCTGAAGCTGATACGTTATATCGCCAAGGAGTTCGGCGTTGGCAGCTACGGACGCTACTCCGACGTGTACGAAGACCTCGTGGCCTACCTGCGCACGATAGACACTCCGCTTGTAGTACTGGACGAGGCGGGAGATTTGCAATATGAAGCCTTCCTCGAGCTGAAGGCCCTGTGGAACGCCACAGAACGCTGCTGCGCCTGGTATATGATGGGGGCCGACGGCCTGAAAGAAAAAATCAACCGCGCCATCGAGGGCAAGAAGGTAGGTTATACCGAGATGTTGAGCCGTTACGGCGACACGTACAGCAAGGTGACGCCCGACGACGCGAAAGAGCGCGAGAAGTTCCTGAAGGCTCAGGCCGCCATCGTGGCCAAGGTGAACGCGCCGGAAGGCTCGGACATCGCCCGGATAGTGAACGCCACGGGCGGAGGCCTGCGCAGGGTATATACGGAAATAGAGAAAATGAGGAGGGCGCAGGCATGAAGACAAAGATTGAGATGGACGCGATGAATGCCGTCATCGGCATACACCGTGAATTGAAAAGGATGAACGAGCCGGACTGGGAGCGGCGGCGGTACGAGATTGCCAAGGAGGTGTTCTCCAGAAGCTGGGCGGACAGCGTGTTGACCGACGAGTACATGGCGGAAAAGGCCGTGGCCGCTGCGGATGCCCTTGTCGCCGAGCTTAAGAAAGGGGCAAAACCATGAGACTGAAACGAGCGTACAGCCCCAAAGAGGTGCTGAACATGAAGATACCCCGATATGAATTTACCGGCCCGTGGCTGGCCTCCATCGGGCGGCCGGCCCGGAGCGGGGTCTGGATAGTCTGGGGCGCGAGCGGCAACGGCAAAAGCTCCTTTGTAATGCAGTTGGCCAAGTATCTCTGCACGTTCGGCAAGGTGATATACGACAGCCTTGAGGAAAGCACCGGTCTGTCCTTCCAGCTCTCCCTGAAGCGTCACAAGATGGGCGAGGTGAAAAAACGCCTGATTATACTCGACCGCGAGTCGATGGGGCAGTTGGAGGAGCGGCTGAAGCGCAGGGGCAGCCCCGGCGTGGTGATAATAGACAGTTTCCAGTACAGCGGCTTGAGCTACCCGGAATACAAGGAGTTCAAGGAGCGCCACCCCAAAAAGCTGTTCATCTTCATCAGCCATGCCGAGGGAATGCACCCGGCTGGCAGGACTGCTAAGAAAGTGGAATACGACGCGGACGTGAAAATCATGGTGAGCTGTTTCAAAGCCTGGTGCAAGAGCCGTTTCATGGAACGCCCCGGCGAGCCATACGTGATATGGGAAGAGGGGGCGTCCAAGGCATTGACGGACGACAAGATACGTGAAGATGGAATGGGAGAATAAACTGTACCAGCTGCTGCTGGCAAAGGACGAGGCGGCGGCTGTGGTTGAGGACTGGGCGGAACGCGGCGTAGAGAGCGACCTACGGTTGCGCAAGGCGAAGACCAAGGGGCACATAGTGATAGAGACACGCGACGTGATATTCGCCAGCCGCATACGGCAATGGCACCCGTCGTGCAAGGTCAACATAAAGGACTTGAAATGATGGAAAAGAACAACAATGAGACGACTTGCTGCATCTGCGGCATGAGATTCACCGGGTACGGTTACAATCCTTACCCGGTGAAGGAAGAGGGGCGCTGTTGCCGCCTGTGCAACTACGCGGTGGTGGTGCCCGAACGTTACAGGAGGTATTTGGAGAACCGAAAACAAGGAGGACATGAATAAGAGAGTGTATATCAGCGGTGCCATAGCGCACCATGACATCAGCGAGCGCAAGACGGCGTTCGCCGACGCAGAGAAGCTGCTGCGCCGGATGGGCTTCGAGCCTGTCAACCCGTTCAAGAACGGCTTGCCGGAAGAGGCGCACTGGCGTGAGCACATGAGGGCGGACATCGCCCTGCTGCTCGGCTGCGGCTACATCTACATGCTGAAGGGCTGGGAACTGAGCAAAGGCGCGAAGCTGGAGCTTGACGTGGCCAGCTCGTGCGGGATAAAGGTGTTGTTTGAAATCACATTGTTAAGTTAAGGAGGCAAAAATGAAAGAGATGTACGAAAGACTGTCGGCGTGGCTGCGCGAAACGCGCAGGCAACGCGCAGAGAGAAAGAAGGCTGCGGTCGAGTGCCGCATGGTGATGGACGCGAGGCGCGCGGTGCAGGTGCGCGAGTTCGGCGGCGAGGTGTTCGTCTGCATGGACGGCGTTCCGATGCTGCCGGTTGACGGCCTGAAATGGGACCTGCCCACCGTGCTCGACGTGTCGAGGGAGGCATACATAAAGTACAGGAAGGAGGAGTGCGGCGATGGGCGTTGACAATTATGCCAGGTTCTACGCCCTGCTCGGCAAGCTGCCCGGCGCGGACAAGGAGACGCTGGTGCTGCAGTTCACGAACGGCCGGACACCGCACCTGCACCTGATGACGGCGGCGGAATACGGCAGCATGTGCACGGAGATGGAGCGTGTGGCCGGTTATGATGCGAGGCGCGAGGCATGGCGGCGCGAAATGCGCCGTAAGCGTAGCGCGGTGCTTCACCAGATGCAGCTGCTTGGCGTCGATACGGCCGACTGGGGAAAGGTTGACAAATTCTGTCAAGACAAGCGCATAGCCGGCATGGCATTCCGGGAGATTGACGGAGACGGGCTGGACGCGCTGCTGACGAAGCTCCATGCCATAAGGAGAAAGAGGAACAACAAAAACGAGGAAAGATGACAAACAAGGAAATAGTGGACGGGATAATGGGCCACATACGCGAGGTTACGAAAGACCTTGGCGAAGAGCAATACGCCGAGGTGCTTGAAAGCCTTTGGTTCGAGATAGAATACGAACGTTCGCAGTGCAACTGGAACGAGACAGAGTGTTAAACATATAAAAACAGACAAAATGGAACAGAACATCAGTCAAGTGGACATAAAGTCCCTTAGCAAGGAGCAGAGGGCGGAGCTGCTGGCCCGGTTGCAGCAGGAGGAAAAGGACGACCGCATAGCCCGGCGCGAGGCATACGAAGCCCTGCGCGGCGAGTTCCTTCACGAGGTGAAGGCCAAGGTGGAAGCCTTGGTGGACGACGTGCGCGGCTTCAAGAAATGGCTCGAGGAAGAAGTGGACGGCTTCACCGGCGTGATGAAGGAGTACGGGCAGGTGAAAAACGGCGAGCAGATGACCTACACCGTTGTAGACGGCGACTTCAAGCTTGAGGTGAAGGGCAACAAGGTGAAGGGCTTTGACGAGCGCGCCGACATGGCGGCCGAGCGTTTAATCGGCTACCTTAAACGCTACATGCAGCGCAGCGACAAGGGCGCGGACGACCCGATGTACCAGATGGCGATGACGCTGCTGGAGCGCAACAAGATGGGAGACCTGGACTACAAGAGCATATCGAAGCTGTACGAGCTGGAGGACAAGTTCGACGGTGAATACTCCGACATCATGCGCCTGTTCAAGGAGGCCAACGTAGTGCAGCGCAATGCAAGGAACTTCTACTTCTGGCGGCGCAACCCTGAAAACGGCGTATGGACACGGATTGAGCCGAGTTTCTGCCGCCTGTGAGATGTAAAAGGTGTAAACAAGAACAAAAAACCGCTGAAACGATTGTGTTTCAGCGGTTTTTGCTATCTTTGCATAATACAATGAGCAGGGGAAGGGACAAGGAACTTATAAGGCTTCGTGACGAGGCGTTGTGCCGTCGGTATTATTATTGGACGGAAACACAACGACTGCGTTTCGACGATGCCCTGCGCATACTGTCCGAGCGCGAGTTCTTCATATCCGAAGAGCGTATCATGGCCATCATAAGGCGCAAGACGCGCGACGGTTCGGCAAGACAGGTGAAACCTTTGCCGAAAGTGAGGAAGCCGAGGCTGACGGCTGCGCAGCTGGAGTTGTTCCCCACGTTGTAACGTTGCTCATTCTTCCATTGCCGACTCGTCGTGAAGCGAGAGCGAGAAGGCGAACTCGTAGACTTTTATATATCCAGGCAGCGCATAGTCGCGGCTTTTCTCCCTGACAAGTGGGGATGTGTTTTCCGAACATTCAAAACATTGCAGTGTCTTGTACAGTTTGTTTGCCATTTGCTGCCGCTCCTTCGCCTTGTCGTATGTACCCGATGAATAATGCGTGTCGTCGTAGCAGTCGATGGCAAGGCGCACAGTGATGCGTGAATCGCTGTTTTGCGCCCCATAGCCGAGGTCGTGCCAGTCGGAATCGGCATTGCCGATGAGTACGCACGGGAACGTCACCGGGTAGTGGTCTTCGTTGGCGCCCATTTCAAGCTGGCCGTAGTCCTCGTCGATTAGCGAGAGTTCCGGCATTTCACGGGCGATTTGCTCTATGATGTTGATAAAAACTTCTTCCATGATTTTTAAGTTTTGATGATTAACTGCTTAAAATATTCCGTATTTCCTTTTCTATCCGCTCGTTTATTTTCTCGGTGAGTTCCTTGCTCTCGCCGAGGAACTGACGCTGTGGGATGCGGATGTCGAGCTTCTTTTTCTTTGTGAGGGCAAGATTTTTCCAGAATGATGCTTGCGGGTTGGCCGTTTGCCCCACGGCGGCACCCTTGCGGCCATTCTTTTGCTTCGTGGCAACCTTTCTCGCCTTGCCCGACGCCTTGTAGAACTTTGCCCATGCGAAGCGCCTCATGCGTTCCGTTACAGTGACAGAGACAGAGCCGCCCCAGTTGTGCAGAGGGGCATAGACGACATCATTTGCCACCTTCACGCGGTAGTCGGACGGAATGTACTTGATGGAATTGAAAAGATGGTTGCGGCCTGAAAGCAGCGTGCCGTACTGACTTGCGGCGTCGGTTCCGCCGGCCGAAAGCCTCTTGGCTTTCGCCCACGGGTGCAGGCCGCCATTGACGAAGCCGCCTTTGCGGAAGTTGTCCTGGAAATGGTCTTTGGCCATTCGTCCGGCGACGACTGGCATACGGCGGCGCATCATGCCGTCAAGCTCCTTGCGCTTGCGTTCAACCTGTCTTGCGAAATCTTTTATATTCATATCATGCAATTATTCAAGAATAATTTGTAAATTTGCAGCGGAGGCGTATAAACTGCCTTATGTGCTTATGAACATACCTGTACAAGTAAAAGACGAAGCCCGTGAGCTTATAGAGCAATACGGCGATACTTTCGAGTACCTCGGTGACTACGAAGGGCGGGAAGCCTATATGTTCAAGTTCCCGGAGGACTCATGCACGGGTTATCCTTTTGTCTACTTGTATGACGGGAAAACAGCCACAGAAGTCAGCGGCCCATTGTCTCTCGACATAATCGGTTCACTTGTCGAAGATGTCGAGGAAAGCGGTGTCGAATAGCTTGTTGTCAATCCTCATTATGCCCCTGCAGCCATGTGAGTTGGCGGCACCTTCGTCACACAGATACTTGACGTCTTTCCACTCCATGCCAGAACCTTCGGAGTTGTCACTTTGCGGTTCAATGTAACGCAACTCCCCATTTTTGAACCTTTGAAGTATCGTGGCATGACCGCCACCGCCTTTCCACCCGATAGACAATTCGTAGACACCTTCATCTTTGCAGACTTCATTGAAGAATTCCATGTACCGCTTTGAAGTCATCTTCAGGTAGTTCTTGCTCCTAAGCCAGTCGTTTATACTTGTATGTTGCGCCGGCGTTCCGTCGGCATTCTTCCAAACTTCAAAAGCGCGCCCCCTGCTCAAGTATTCAAGTTTGCTTCCGGGCGTATTGCCCTTAGCGGTAATGTCGAACCCCCTAAGCCTGAGCGCGTATGCAGGTGCGCAAGTCTGGCAGTTGATGTCATACGGGCGGTCCCTTTTCTTGTCGTATTTTTTATTCTTGCTGTATTTGTGACCCCTCTTGTCGTGATACAGCCCATTTTCGTCCAAGACGAAATCATCCACGTGTTTAGGATTGGCGTTTTGTTTGTCCGCCTCGTCAACGTCCATAGGCTTGCCCTTTGTGATTTTTATGTTTTTTTCTATGTCTATGCAGTTTCTTGCAATAGCCATCTTTTCATCATCCGTGAGATTGTCGGGCATTTCCGCGATTATTTCATCAATACGGGCCATCAGTTTGTCAACAGCCTTTTTCGCCCCTTTGTGCGCATTTGCCTGATAAGGATGGTTGTCAGAGAACAGCTTGGCGTCCTTGCCTGGATTATTTTCAAGCCCCGGCTGCGGCTTGTATCCGTCACCTGAGCCGGGAACAGGCGTCACGGGGTCGTCTGTAGATGACAATCCGCACTTGCAGTTCCAGCGGTCGCCGGGGCGGTGTTCGTTCCAGAACGGGTCATCGACGGGACGCACGGTGTTCCAGAACACACGGTGGTCCTCGCCGGGATGTACAGAAGTTGACGGCATCCAACGCAGATTGGGCAGTACGTCCTTCTCGCGCTCGAACTGCTGCCAGTCAGCGGCAAGGTGCGCACGGAGTATGGCGGTGTCGTATTCCGTGCGCAGCCATGCACCGCACTGGTGGGAGGCGATGGGCAAGACCTCGCTCCTCCACTGCTCGAACGGCTTTAGATTGCCGTTTGAATCCAGCAGAAGGCGTGCCATGTCGTTCTGCAAGCGATGGACCTTGAACGCTGAGAACACAGCATTGTTGCGCAGTATTGCGGCACGGAAATCGTCGTCGGGGTCAGTGGCCTTTGACTCGGCAAAGCCTTTTTTCACGGCCTCGTTCATTTTATCCCATATTCCGCCGAACAGGTTTATTTCGATGTCAGTGGCCGGATGGAAATCCTTGCTGTAAATGTTCAGCAAAGCGCGGCGCAGGAGTTCGTCGGAAAACTCGATACCTGTCGAAACCTCACCTTCGTCCGCCCCGTAAAGCCTGTTGACTACCAGTCTAAATCCGCCCCGCCGCGCGACGGGGCCTTTGCGAAAAAACCTGCAAGCCAGCTACGGAACGACTTTTTCTGTTTAGGTGAAGGTTCGGGCTCTTCACCATCGCTGCCGTTTTTGGCTTCATTCTCCGGCTTGGCTATTTGAGCGGCGGCATTTTCCTTCCTTAAACGCTCTTCCTCACGCGCTTTCTTCATACGTTCATAGTCGGCAGGCTTTTCAATGCCAAATTCTTCATATAGGTAATCGTCCGACACCGGCAGGTTGAAACTTGTCTCCAGCTGTGTAAGTACATTTATTTTCGACGTGGGGTCGATGTCTTTCCTTTCAGGGAAACAGAACTCACCGCCGGCGGTGTCAATGCCGATATGCGCGAAAATGTCCGCCATGTCGTAGTTGAGGACGTCAAGGACATACTTCTTGTCAGCCAAGGCGACCTTGTCCTCGACTTTCTTGTGTACCGTTCCGAGCGCCTGCGTGCCTTTTTCCGACGATTCAGTAGTCAGCGTGTTGCCGAGGACAAGTTTTGACATTTCGTTGTTGCAGCGTTCGCAGAGCCGCTCGTACACATCAGCAGAGCCGGTTTTATTCCCTGCTTCCGTCAACTTGAATTCCGTATCCTTGGAATGGAAGAATTGCGCGAGGCTTCCTGCATTCGCCGCGTCCTCCATAGCCCTCTGCCTGGATTCCTCGTCATCAGAATCATATATATACTCTTGTATGGGCATACCGAACACCTCGGAGAACTGCGACCAGTCGCCCGTGGTGTTGCGCTTGTAGATGACCCACGGCGCAGCCTTGGCCAGCAGCCCCAAGTCGTCAGGGCTCCCGACAAAGAGCAAATCCTGATAGTTGTCCCAGGGCAGGCCCGTTATGTCGGTCTGGTGCCGGAGTATGAGTTTTCTTACCGGGTCGACATGCTTACGCGGGACGAGGTCGTAATCCACCCACTGACCCTCACGGTAAAACTGGCATAACGTGAATCCCCAGAACCTTGCGTCGATGATGTCGCCGATGAGCTTGTTGAACCACGGGGAGCGTATCTGTTCGTTCACGGCATCGTTTGGCTTGCCGTTTCTTTGGAACTCAATATCCGAACACAGTACGGCGTTCTTGCGCTTCTCGATAACGCAGGAAAGGTGTGTGTCCATAAGGATGTCCGAATACAGGTCATAGAGTTTGTAACGCCTGGAAAAGTCAACGTTCTCGGCGGCGCGGACGGCCGCCATATAGTCAGCGATGTCAATGCCGAAACGTTTAGGCTGCGTGATGACGATGACGTTAGGTCTTTTCTGTCCGGGCTGCGGCAAGTTGCCGCCGACGGTGATAATCCCGTTCTTGTTCCTGTTCTTTCTTTTGCTCATAATAAGATAAGTTGTTTTTACCAATGGTTTGTCCTTTTGCGGTTGCTTATGATACGGAACGGCGAGTTCTGCGAGCGTTCTTCCGGCGGCAGCAAGGGTGCGCCCTCGATGGATATTTCCTCTGCGGCTACCGCCTTCATCCATTCAACGGCACGCTCGTACCTGTCCTTCCGCACCTGTGAGAGCTTTTGCGGGTTGTGGATGCAGAAAATGTGGTATACTGCGATGTCGATAACCATCATCAGCACGAGTTGGTTACGCTGTTCGCCGGTTGCGGAAAAGATTTTGTCGCAGTCATACCGTTTCGACAGGTAACACCGCATTTCGGCGATGGCCCTGTCCTCGCATACCTCGATGACGGCCTCGTCCTCCCTGACAAGCGCGTCCAGGATGTCACGGTGGATGCTTGCGTCATAGTCTGTCAGTTCTACAAATTGGCTCATAGTTGTAATGAAGAATTAAGAGTGAATAATGAATCTGTCACATCCTGCGTTTGTTGCGGCTGCGGAGGTCTTTCCGAGTCTTGAACACCGGCGGCTCCGCCCTACGCATAAGCTCGTCGATGATGCGGTTGCCGCCTTCGACCGCATCCGGGCCGTCCGCCGGATAGCGTAAGGACAGCGTGAACAGCTTGAACTGGTCTTCCAGCTCCTTCATGTGCGGGTTGTCTTTTTCCGCCTCGTTGAGGATGAGGTTGCCTTCTCTGTTGAGAGGTTCCAGGTTGGCCTCTATGCGCGTGGCCTTGTCAGTCTTTTTCTCCTCGTCACCACGGATGTAGAGGGAAATATTATGCTCTTTGCGGACTTTGGCCACGAGAGGTTTGAACACCTGCTGGAAAAAAGGGTCTTGCAGCTTGTTGTTTTCCATGTAGCAATAGACGTTGGTCTTGCCGCCGACGAATTCCTGCATCTTGACATACCAGCCGATGAATTCCGCGTTCAATGCCTGGGCAAGGAAAGTCTTGATGACATAGAGCCTTCCTCCGAGCTTGCCGAGCAACGAAAGCGCCTTGAAGGACTTGCCTTTCTTGCCCTTGCTCTCGCCCGGCGCGGGGTCGCCGTATGCAACGAGGAACTTGAACTTCGACAGTGGCGGCACCTTCCCGTAAGTGATGTTCTCAAACACCTCGCCGACGGACACCGGATTGTTATAATACTCCCCCTGCACCGCCTTGGTGGATATTTTGGAAAGCGTGCGGTCGATAAACTCCTCGGAATTTTTCTCCGGCCAAGTGGAGCGTCCGTCTTTGTCGCGAATGTTCACTATGTCCCAATGGTCGGCCATGCTTCCGGCCCGTACCACGCAACAGTCCTTGGCGATGATATTACCGCAGAAGACAATGAGTGTAGGTTCGGATATGGAGCGCGTCGGATAAAGCGCGTTCTCCCACCAGTCCCATCGTTTCTGTATGATGTCCGGGTTCTTGGTGTCGTCGTCCGTGTCGAAGTCGTCCACGAGCAGCACGTCCGGGCGTATGGCCTCGTTGCGCGAGCCACGCGGCGACTGCCCGGCGCCGAGGGCGCGGAATGCCACGCCGCCCTTTGTGACGAACTCGTCCTCCGTCCATGCGCCGGGCGTCTCTTGCTTGCCATAGTAAGCCAGTATTCGCCCGTTCGCTTCCAGGTTAGCCCGGTATGGTGCCAGCAGCCTGACAGCATTGTCCTTGCTGTTGGACGTCATGATGACGTTCTTTTTCCGGCCTGTAAGCGTGACGAACATGACAGCAAACATTGTAACCGTAGACTTGGCCAGCTCACGGCTCCATGACAACACCTCAAACCATTCGTCATGGGCGAGGATGCGCTGTATGGCACGTTTCTGGAACCCTGCGAACTCATACTTGGCGTAGTTCGGGAAAAAGAACTTTATCCATTCCACCGGGTGCCGTTCAAGGTAAAGACGATGTTTTTCCCTGTCCTGTGCGGACATGGACTTGTCAACGGGTGTAGCCCTTGCGATGTCCTCCTTGAACTTCTCCCAGTCCAGTAGCGCTATCTTATCAGCCTGTTTCATGTGTCCTACGGTTTATAGTTTGTCCTTGATGTAAGCGTCTGCCAGCCTTGTCAGCTCTTTTGCCTTGTCAAGGTCGAGCGGGCGCAGCCATTCGACGAAGCCGGTAAGCACGCTGATAATGTCGGCAATGCCCGTTTCCTGCTCCATGTTGCGGATGGCGGCGGAGAGCTTGCCAAGGATGTCAGCCTCCTTGGAGCTGGGGAACCTCTCACCCTCGGCGCGTGTCGAGATGGCGCGGTTTATTTCCGCCACCTGACGGTACAGGTTCGCGACCTGCTCCTGGCGCGTAAGCGTAAGCCCGGCCTTTTGCTCCTCCCACTTGCCGGAGCGCACCCAGTTTGACACGGTGACACGGGACACCCCGACCCTCTCGGCTATTTCCTGTTGCGTAAGGTTTTCGCGCAGGTATAAAGTCTTGGCCCATTCTTTCTTCTGGGCGTTTGTCAAGTCTGTCATAATATTCTAATGTCTTTAATGAATCCAAGTGCAAAATTGCCATAAAAAGCCCGTTTGACGAAAAAGACAAAACATGATGCGACTTTGTGGTGTCACCATGACGCCACAAAGTTGCATGATAAAAACGCGGTTTCCTCAATCCGCTGAATTGTTGCATTTTTGCAGCAAAAATCACGGACGACAAAAAAACGAGCAAATGGCAATAAGCAAGTTCTTCAACATACAGACAGACGCGGAAGGCGTCGGGACAATATTCCTCTACGGTGACATTGGCGACTATTATGACGTGCAGAGTGTGCGTGTGGCCAAGGAACTCATGGAGGCGGAGAAAGCCGGCCGGCGTGTGAACGTCAGGATAAACAGCAACGGCGGCGAGGTGTACTGCGGCATAGCCATATACAACGCCATACAGAACAGCAGGGCCGATGTGCGCATCTACGTTGACGGCATAGCCGCCAGCATGGCGAGCGTGATAGCGCTGTGCGGCAAGCACGTCGAGATGAGCAAGTATGCGAGGCTCATGCTGCACAGTGTCAGCGGAGGCTGCTACGGGAACAAAAAGGAGATGCAGAAGTGCATAGACGAGCTGGAAAGCCTTGAGGACAGCCTGGCGGACATATACTCAGTGCGCACAGGCATGACGAAAGACGAAGTGAAGGCGGCCTATTTTGACGGCGAGGACCACTGGCTCACGACAGAGGAGGCCCTGCGCTCAGGCTTTATTGACGGTATCTATGACGCGGAGCCAGTGCCGGAGGACAGTACCCCGGAACAGATATACAACTTATTCAATAACCGGCTCGTTGAGCCACAAAACAAAGACAAAATGAATCTTGAGGAAGTTAGGAAGCATCCATCGTTCAAGGACTGCAAGAGCGAGGAAGAGGTAATCGCCAAGGCCCAGGCGTATGCACAGGAGGCGAACCGTGCGGGCAGCCTGGCGGAAGAGAACGCCTCCCTGAAGGCGAGAGTTGAGGAGTTTGAGGCCAAGGCGGCGGCCGACGAGGAAGCCGCACGCAAAGCCCTGCTTGACGCGGCCGAGGCTGACGGGCGCATCAACGCCGAGACACGGCCCATGTATGAGAACATTCTGAAAAACAGCCCGGAAGAAGGCAAGAAAGTGCTTGCTTCATTGTCACCGAGGCGCAAGGTCGTGGAAGACCTGAAGGTGGAGCCGGGCGGGGAAAGCCCATGGAACAAGCGTATGCGTGAAATCAAGGACAAACTTAACAAGTAAAAGACATGGCAATAGTAGTAAAGAACACCAATTACAACGGCGAGGTACTGGAGCAGCTTCTGACGCTCGCCGCCACCGGCAACGAGATTGTCGAGAAAGGGCTGATAATGGTCATTCCCGGCGTGGAGAAGAAAATCAGCCTGCCCCGTTTGCGAAGCGGCAAGATGCTGCAGAAGCGCAAGGAGAACCCAGGCGTGGAGGATTCGAAGGGCAACTTCAACTATGACGAGAAAAGCCTTGACCCGAAAGACTTCATGGCCTTCACCGTATTCAACCCACGTGCTTTCGAGCAGATCTGGCGTCCATGGCAGCCGAAGGGCAACCTCGTGTTTGCCGAACTGCCTCCCGAAGCCCAGAACGCCCTCCTGGCAGAGCTTGCCAAGCAGGTGCAGTTCGAGCTGGGCGACCATTACATCAACGGAGTGTACGGTGATGACGATGACCACCTGTTCAACGGCATCCTCACGCAAATGACCAAGGACACGGAACTTATCATCGTGGACAGCGAGGAGGAAACCATGCTGGGCAAACTGAAGGCTGTGCGCAGTGCCATACCCAAGGCCATCCGCAACAACCCGAACTTGCGCATCATCATGAGCATCGACGACTTCGACAAGTACGATGACGAACTGACCGAGCGCGAGGCCAAGAACGCCAGCGAGACCGATGTGAACGCGCGCCGTTACAAGGGCATAACCATAGAGACGTTGGCTGCATGGCCGGACGGCCTGATAGTGGCGACCCTCTGCTCGATGGGAGCCGACGGCAACCTGTTCGCCGCCGTCAACCTGCAGGATGACGAGAATGTCATCCAGATAGACAAGATTTCAAACGCCAGCGAACTGTACTTCTTCAAGATGCTGATGAAGGTGGACACCAACATCGCTTTCGGCGAAGAAACGGTGGTGCTGGACAGCCGTGACACTCCCGTCTTCAAACCGGCGGCCAAGACGGTTTCGGCCGACCCGACTACGGTGACCATTCCGGCAGAAGGTGGCAGCAAGGAAGTGACCATAACAGCCAGCGGTGAATATACCGTAGGAGCGGCTCCGTCCGGATTTGACGTTGAAGAAACGGAAACGGGCGTGACCATCTCGGCGGAAGCCAATGACACCGGAAGTGAAAAAAGCGGAACCTTGACCATTACGTTGAATTCTGACAGCGGCAAGACGGCCAAAGTGACCATTACACAAGCCAAACAGGGGGAATAACGCATGGCACAGTTGAAACGTTTGGTATTGCATTGTACTGCCACTCCTGAAGGGCGTGAGGTCAGCGCGGTAGACATACGTCACTGGCATACCGATCCGGTGAGCAAGGGCGGTCGCGGATGGAAGCAGGTCGGCTATACCGACATGATACACCTGGACGGAAAGGTGGAACGCCTGGTGGACAACAACGAGGACGCACAGGTGGATCCTTGGGAGATTACCAACGGGGCAAAAGGGTACAACTCCACATCCCGGCACGTTGTGTACGTCGGCGGCGTTGCCGCTGACGGCAAGACCCCCAAGGACACCCGTACCCCGGCGCAGAAGAAGGCGATGGAAGCCTACGTGAAAGACTTCTGCCGGCGTTTCCCCTCCATCCCGGTTGTAGGGCATAACCAGCTGGCGGCGAAAGCCTGCCCGAGTTTCGATGTGCCTGCATGGCTGGAATCGATAGGAATCAAACAATAAAAACATAGTATCAGATGGGACTCAGTGAAATTCTCAATTTCGTACTGGGTGGCTCTCTTTTGGCGACCGTGGTTGGCATTGTGACGCTCCGCGCGACGGTGCGCA